>SAMEA3663277__coassemble_30_pt1 | contig 231121 bp, 178 predicted proteins | sample SAMEA3663277__metabat2_high_PE_016 | metagenome-assembled genome bin SAMEA3663277 (sample SAMEA3663277) | pig gut metagenome | biome: pig gut; feature: pig-associated habitat; material: faeces | place: China | collected 2013 | reverse complement strand
AAATTGCAGTTACCCAGGAAGTTGTTGCTCAGCTTGAAGCATTAGCAGAAGAATTGCTAAAGTAACTGACAATTCTCTTGTATTACCAAGCTAATACAAGAGAATATTGATTAAAGGAAATAAGAATAAATTTCACACTCTCAGTCTTAAAGCGGTTTAGAAACCATTAGAGTTTTTTATCCGGCTAAAAAGCATCATGGGCGTACATTGGATCTTGAATAAATATAAAATAATTCTTGTGTATATTTATATCCTTTTTCCATCTGCTCAAAGGTACTGTCAAAGTCTTTAAATCCAGTTTCATCTAATTGATGGGCAGGACTTTCGATATATTTCCATGTTTTATTAAAAAGTGTATTTTCACCTAAAATTTTTACCATCAGTGCAGTAGGGTAAATATTTTCTTCAAGACATATATTGTACCGCCTGCAGTTTTTAAAACCATAGCAGGCATAATTTTCTGGATTCCCCCAAATTGCAATTGTATCATAACCCAATTTTTTTGCTGCTTCAAATGAATGATAAAGAAGTTTTCTTCCGTATCCTTTCCGCTGATATTCCGGATGAATTGTGAATGGTCCAAAAGATAAAATTTCTTTTTCTGTACCGTCTAAGGCAATAAGTTTTGCTTTTACATAAATGATGTGACCGATAATTTTTCTATCTTCTTCAAGAACAAAATCCAGTTCAGGAATATAGTCCCTGCTTTTTCTAGCCTGATGAACAAAGTAATGTTCGGTGCAGCCAGGTACATATAAATTCCAGAATGCCTTTTTTATCATTTCTTCAACGGTTCTATAATCTTCTTTTTTTTCATTTCTGATAATCATTTTTTTATTCCTTCGCACTACTGTCCAAGATAAATTAGGTACTATTTAAAGTCTGTAATCCGTGATAAGATTATATTCCCACACAAAACTTTATCACATATGGAAATTCAGACATAAATAAGTATAACACCTTACTCGGACAATTACTATCATTCGTACCTAGATTTCAATTTGAAAAACTGTTCTACTGTATCCTTGAGACGCTGAGTCCTTGCGAAAAGAAGAAATTCAGGAAAGATTTCTATGCTGTGGATGCAACTGAAATCAGCCTGAACATGCATGATTTTCCGTGGGCGGAATTCAGAAGCACGGTGAGCGGCGTATAAATCAAAATGAAATATGACATAAACAACAGCATGCCCTCATATCTTTTCATAACAAACGCGAGGGAGCATGAGAATAACACGCTCAAGGACATGAGACTGCGGCAGATGAAATTGTTTTAAGTTGGAGCTAGGTTTATGAAATTATCTTGGACAGTAGTGATATTATGTTATAATATAATCATAATCTTTTGATTTTTTGGGGATAAAATGCAGTATTTCAAACTACAGATTGGATGTCTTTTTGTTGTTCTTTTTATAACCTTTAATTATATTCGCCAAACAAGTGGTAAAAACAGAAATTTAAGTTGCAACAAATTATTTGATGCACTTCTGATTGTAAGTCCATGGTTCATTTTCTTTGATGGACTCACCGCATGGACTGTAAATCATCTTGATACTGTTCCACTATGGTTAAATAATACTTTCCACTGTCTGTTTTTCCTCGCCGTAGATGTAACTATGTTTCTCAGTTTTATTTATCTTTGTGATGCAACCTTTGGATTTCCTAAATCAACAATAAAAAAGATTCTTTTATGCTCTCCATTTGTCATAAATGTCCTTGCAATTTTTATCTTTATAAAAGATTTGAATTATGTAATTGGCAAAACAACAAATTATTCCATGGGACTTTCTGTAATTGCATGTTATCTTAACGCCTGGGTTTATTTTCTTTTCCTTTTTTTTGTCGTTACTTTTTATCGAAAAAAAATTGAAAAAAACAGATATGCTGGAGTGATTATTTCTGTAGTAGTTTCACTTACAGTAATGATCTTGCAGTCAATATTCCCTGAAATTCTTATTACCTCAATAGTGCCCGCTGCTTTTATTCTGGGATTTTACTTATTTATGGAAGATCCTTCATATCGCCGCCTTGAAAAACACAATTACGAAATGATTTCCGGCTTTTCAACCCTTGTTGAAAATAAAGATGATAACACAGGCGGACACATTCTCCGTACAAAACAATATGTTGAAATTATTCTAAATCAACTTCAGAACGAAAAAAAATACCGGAACATTATAAGCCGGGATTTTGTAAAAAACATGCTGAATGCCGCACCTATGCACGATATTGGAAAAATTTCTACTCCAGACGTTATTCTACAAAAACCTGGAAAACTCACCCCTGAAGAATACGAAATTATGAAGCAGCATGCTCCAAGAGGCGGAGAAATTATCATGGAAACCTTCTCTCGTCTGGATAATCCAGAATTCCTTAAAACTGCATATTATGTTGCCCGTTACCACCACGAAAAATGGAACGGAAAAGGATATCCAGAAGGTCTTGATGGCGAAAAAATTCCTTTGTGTGCACGAATCATGGCAATTGCAGATGTTTTTGATGCAGTTTCTGCAAAACGCTGCTACCGGGATGCAATTCCTTTAGACCAATGTTTCCAAATCATTGAAAATGGTCGCGGAACAGATTTTGATCCAGACTTAGTGGATGTTTTTTTGGACGCAAAAGAAGAAATTATAAAAGTCTACAGCACTAAAATATTTGACTGACAGATTTCTTATACCTTTGGGCGTTCCCCTCGCTTCGCTCGGGTCGTGCCTTCCGTGGCTCGGTAACCCTCGGCGTCCTCGTTCACTTCGTTCCCTGCGGTCGCTGGCTTCGCCACCACTCCACGCACTAACGTGATTTTTCTCCTTTACCGCAACTATTACAGGGCTTCCGCATTATAAACAAAAATCCGATTTTTTGGCTCCCAGTCTCGGTTGCGTGATTCAAAACCGCGCAATAATGCGCTACACGCTTTTTGTGGTATAGAAACTATTGAACTGCCGCTTCGCAGCAGCCACAAAAAGAGTGTTTTTGAACCACGTCCCGCTCCTTCGCGCCAACATTGCGGATAAGCGTTTATAATGCGGAAGCCCAGTCATCATACTTTCCTCCCCTTGACAAAGTTTCTACGCATCAGTACATTAGAAAACAAATGAAAAACATCACTTACGCATACTATTATTACTGGTATTCTCACAAAGTTTGCAGAGTTCTGGCAAAGTAGATGCTGATGTATATAAATCGGTAATTTCAAGGAACTCTGGAAAAGAGTTCCTTTTTTTTTGCTGTGCACGGTAAAAGAGCGGGAACTCTTAATTGTAGAGTCCTGCCGGACAAATTACCGTGATACACAAGTTCGTCAAGGCACGCTTCGCTCAAGGCCTTGACAAACTTGTTTAATGGCTTTCTTTAAGGAGGATAAAGCACATTATGATCATAACACTTAAACACGGAACATCAGACCAGCAGATGGAAGAATTCATCGACTCATGGAAGCAGAAAGGCTTTGGAGTTCATGTATCAAAGGGTGAAAATCTCACTATTCTCGGACTTCTCGGCGACACAAGTTCGCTCGACACCGAAATGGTTAGTGCAAATCCTTTTGTTGATACAGTACAGCGCGTATCTGCCCCATATAAAATGGCAAGCCGCACCTTCCATCCGGATAATTCAGTAATCAAGGTTGGAAATACAAGCTTTGGTAACGGAGAAATTCCTGTAATTGCAGGTCCTTGTTCTGTTGAAACAGAAGAACAGGTTGTATCAATTGCCCTCGACGTAAAGGCTGCAGGAGCGAAACTTCTCCGCGGCGGTGCTTTCAAGCCTCGTACTTCTCCATACAGCTTTCAGGGCCTTGGTGAACAGGGACTTCAGTTCCTCGTAGCTGCAAAAAAAGAAACAGGACTTCCTATTGTAACTGAGCTTATGGATATCCGCCAGCTTAAATATTTTGATGATGTTGACGTTATCCAAATTGGAGCACGCAATATGCAGAACTTTGACCTTCTTAAGGAAATGGGAAAAGTTGGCAAGCCGATTTTGCTTAAGCGCGGTATGGCAGCCACTGTAAAAGAGCTTTTGATGTCTGCTGAATACATTATGGCAAGCGGAAACGAAGATGTTATTTTGTGTGAACGCGGAATTCGTACTTTTGATAACTACACAAGAAACTGTCTTGATGTAAGCATCGTTCCATACCTTCACAAGGTAAGCCACCTTCCAATCATCATTGACCCAAGCCATGCCTGCGGACAGCGCTGGATGGTACCGGAACTTGCAAAGGCAGCAGTTGCCTGCAACACAGACGGCTTGATTATCGAAGTTCACAACAATCCTGAAAAGGCACTCTGCGACGGAGAGCAGTCTCTGCACCCGACAGAGTTTGACCAGCTTATGAAGATTCTTCCAAAAATTGCCGAAATCAATGGACGCAAGGTATGATTTACGCAATCGTAGGATTAGGAATAATGGGCGGTTCTGTAGCAAAGGCAATCCGCTCAAACATAATCGGCCGCGATGACCAGGACGGAAAAATTTTTGCACTCGACAAAAATGAAGAGTCACTTTCTGCCGCCCTGACTTCAGGAATCATCGACCTCTCCTTTACACCAGACAAAACTAAAGAAATGCTGGCCCAGGCTGACATGGTTTTTGTCTGCCTCTACCCGGCCGCAACCCTGAACTTTTTCCGCGAGCATAAGAATGATTTTAAAGACGGAGCAATCATAACCGACATAAGCGGTGTAAAACACGATCTGGCAGCTGCCATAGACTGCGACGAAATCCGCCCATCAAATGCTCACCTGATTTTAGGACACCCTATGGCAGGCGGCGAAAAAGAAGGCTTTGCTGCCTCTCGTGGCGAATACTTTTTGAATCACAATTATATTCTGATAAAGCCAAAAGATGGTTACGAGGACGAAGCTGCCGTAGAAAAGTTCCGTAAAATTATCCACGGTATGGGCTTTACCCGCATTACCGAAGTTGATGCTGATACCCACGACAACAAGATTGGCTTTACTTCACAGCTTTGTCACGTTGTGGCAAGCTCCATGGTAGAAAGTGCAGGCGACCCGGAAATCACAAGTTTTGGCGGCGGTTCTTTTGAAGACCTCACCCGAATTGCCATGATAAACGCACCCCTTTGGACAGAGCTCTTTCTTGCCAACCGCGAAAAACTTGTAGCTCACATAGAAAACTTTGAAGTTCAGCTGGACAATCTTAAAAAACTGATTGAAACACAGGACGCAGATGGGCTAAAATCACTGCTACAAGATGTGCGAACAAAGCGCATTCAGATGCAAAAGAATTAAAGGCAATACCGTCATGCTGAACTTGTTTCAGAATCTATTTATAGATGCAAAAACGTCATCCTGAACTTGTTTCAGGATCAGCATGACACGACAGGGCGATTATGGACAATTTACTTTCAATAAAAGCATATGCAAGCCGAGAGGCAGTTCCAATCATGCAGGATGAAGGCTGTGATTTTATCTGCGATTACATCAAGGAGCACAGTTGCAAAAATATCCTCGAAATAGGAACTGCCATCGGCTATTCTTCAATCCGCTTTGCAGGCCTTGCAGACGATATAAAAGTAACTACGATAGAACTCGACATAGACCGCCACCTTAAAGCTGTAGAAAACTTTAAGAGCGCAGGACTTTCAGACCGCATCACCGCCATCCACGCAGATGCCCTTACCTGCCCCCTTGAAGGCCTTTTTGATCTGATTTTTATAGACGCCGCAAAAGCCCAGTACATCAAGTTTTTTGAGAAGTATAAAGAAAATCTGGCCCCAGGCGGAGTAATCATAAGCGACAACCTTTCCTTCCACGGCATGGTAGACGACCTTTCCCTCACCCACAACTACTCTACAAAGAAACTGGTAAAAAAAATCCAGAAGTACGCAGAGTACCTCCGGACTAATCAGGAATTCGAAACTACCTTTTATGAAGTCGGCGACCGTATCGCTGTAAGCAAACGTCGCTAAATACGGTGGTTGAGTGCGTCGCAAAGCGACGTGTATCGAAACCACCGCAGACCTCTAAAAATGTGGTTTCGATACGGCTTCGCCTACTCAACCACCGGACATCTACCAGTGAGCCGAGGCGCCGCCACCACTAAAGTGTCCGCCGCCTCCGGAGAAGCCTCCAAAGCCACCCGATGAATGACCGCCAAGGCCGCTTCCCCCACCGTTGCCTCTCATTATGCTTCGCAAAGCAGCATCTGCAGCAATCCATGCTATAGTATTTCCGTTATGATAGTAACGTCCTCGACGTCTATTACGTCTGGCTCCCGCACTAATCATGCTCACAAAGAATATAAGCCATACAATAATTACAAAAACAGGTACAAGACTGTCGTCTCCAGAATTATCTTCACCTTCACGAACAGAACGCGAAACTGCACTTTCATCACCAGCAGCAATTGCGCCCATGTCTTTTACACCCTTCATAATTCCGCCAGAATAATTTCCATCACGAAATTCAGGTACAATAACATTACGCAGAATCAGACCGCATTTTGCATCCGTTAATGAGCCTTCAAGTCCGTCCCCTACTTCGATTCTTAAATCATGCTCAGCATAAGCAACAATCAGAATCGCTCCATTGTCCTTTTCTTTATCCCCAAGCTTCCATTTATCTGCAACCCGGATTCCAAAAGAAGAAATATCTTCCCCATCGAGAGAAGGCATTGTAAGTACAGCAATCTGAATGCCGCTTGACCGCTCAAGGCCCGCAAGGTATTCTTCAATTTCACGCTCATCACTTTCACGGATAATTTTTGCATAATCGTTTACGCGGCCATTCATAGCAGGAACGCCAACGGCAAAAGCAGGACTCAGGCAGAACAAAGCTGCAAACAGCAAAGCCCCAAGATGTCTGATTATTTTATTCATCTTTACCATTCCGCATCCTCCAGAATTACAAGCCCGTCAGGAAGTTCATTTGGATTCTCTTCATGTGGAGGAAAGTATTCAGCAAGCAATTCACCACATTTCTCAATTGCAGTTGTAAAAGCCGCAGCAGCCTGTCCCTTGCGAAGATTTTCAGCCAGCTCATCAGCAATCAGGTTCCACATATCCTGTGAAATATGCTTTGAAATACCGGAATCAGCCACAATACGAACCTGACGCTCCATGAAAGAAACAAAAATCAAAATACCAGAATGCTCAGCCGTATCATACACACCACTTTCTGTAAAATAACGGAAGGCACGGTTGGTAACACAGGTTCTTCTCACAGAAGGAGGAATTACAAGTCTGTCCACAACCGGAATATTTGCTATATAAAAAGCAATAACCACAGCCGCAAGACAAGAAATTATAAAAAAGAGCGGCAAAATCCAGCTCGGTTCATTCTGCCAGTAAAGTCTGCGGTACAAAGCAAGAATCTTATCAGAAAAAGGAAGCATGCAAACAAGCACAAGCGCACTAAAAAAATCAGCCGCCAGCAGCTCCCAAAAGCAGTAACGGGCAGATTCCGGTGCAACTGCCACCGCAATCTCACCGGTAGTCTTTGCCTCAGCCTCAGCAACAGCATTCTTTATTGTCTTAAAATCTTCATCGCCGAGGCGAAGCTTTTTTATAAGTGTTTTATATTTCATAACACCCCTGTCATCCCGAACTTGTTTCGGAATCTACTAAAACTCAACCTTAGGCGCAGACTGTGCCTCTGCACTTGCACTAAAATAAGACTTTTTCTCAAAGCCACTCATATTCGCAATAATATTTGCCGGGAACTGGCGGATTTTTTTATTGTAGCCCTTAGCAGTATCATTAAAGCGGTTGCGGGCAACAGTAATACGGTTCTCAGTTCCTTCCAGCTGATCCTGCAAAGCCATAAAGTTCTGGTCTGCCTTCAATTCCGGATACTGCTCAGTAACCATCAAAAGGCGCTGCAGACTGCTGCCAAGATTATCCTGAACCTGCTGATAGCGGGCAAAAGCCTCAGGGTCGTTCAAAACCTCATCACTGATATTAATCTGCCCGCCGGCCTTAGAACGAGCCTCAGAAACCTGGGTAAATACATCGCTCTCATGCTTAGCATAGCCCTTTACAGTAGAAACCAGGTTCGGAATCAAGTCCAGGCGTCGCTGATACTGGTTTTGCACCTCAGCCCAGGAAGCCGAAACATCCTCCTCCAGCGAAACCAGCGAGTTGTAAGTATTCTTATAGAAAGAAAAACCTCCAAGCACACAAACAAGCATAACAATCAGAGCAATCAGCCTCTTCGAAATCTTTTTCATTATAATCCTCTCAAAAAGTTATATATAATAAATTTATAAATGAATTGATATCTAGTCAACAAAATTTTTATCACACGGATTTTGAAACAGCTAACGCTGTTTCAAAATCCGTGTGACCTTAAAAAACTCTTGCCCGAATGTCCTTTTCATAATAAAATAATAGAAATCATATTTTAGATTCCGAAACAAGTTCGGAATGACACCATTGCGTCGTCATCCTGAACATGTTTCAGAATCCTTATAATGGAGTACAAAGATGAACAATTTCGTATTTTTGGGACCACCGGGAGCTGGAAAAGGTTCTCTCGCAGTAAAGGTAGCAGAAGACTACAAAATCCCACACATTTCAACTGGTGATATTTTCCGTGCAAATATTAAGGCACAGACTCCTCTTGGAGTAAAGGTAAAGGCAATTATCGATTCTGGTTCTCTCGTAAGCGATGAACTTACGTTTGAACTTGTAAAAGACCGCCTTGCTCAGGACGACTGCAAAAACGGCTGCATTCTTGACGGTTTCCCTCGCACAATTCCACAGGCAGAAATGCTGGACGGACTTGTTGCAGACCTCAAGGTTGTAAACTTCCAGATTTCTGATGATATCGTAATCGGCCGTCTTTCTACACGCCGTGTATGTAAGGCTTGTGGTGCTAACTACAACATCAAGACTCTTCCACCAAAGGTAGAAGGTATTTGCGACAAGTGTGGAGGCGAGCTCTATCAGCGCGATGACGACAAGCAGGAATCAATACTCCACCGCATGGACGTTTACCGCGAGCAGACAGAACCTCTCATCAACTACTACAAGAACAAGGGCAAAATTACTGACCTCGATGCATCAATCGAAACAGACATTTTGCTTGGTGAGTTTAAGAAGATCTTCTAAAGACTAAAATAGCAGAACCGTTAAAAAACGAGCTGCGGCAGCAGGTCGTTTTAGGTTCTACCCAAAAAAGGCCTCAGAGGCGAGACTATGAGAGGGGCTGTCCAAAAAGTATCGTCATGCTGAACCTTCGCAGCATAGCTGCTCGGAGACTCGCTAAAAACAGTCCACTGGACTGTTTTTACACTGCATAGCAGTGTCGCTCCCTATGTTTCAGCATCTACACTATATCTAGGCCTATAGATTCCGAAACAAGTTCGGAATGACACCAGGAGGTAAACTTGTTGGACAGCCCCTCTTTTTTTTCGTTTCATATCCGTTTTTTAAATTAATTCCGAATCGTCTGCAAAATATCTGTTTCTTCAGACAATAAACTGTTCCACGTGGTTATGAATCTTTTCAACTGACTCTTTGTTACCTACCGCAGAGGACTCTACCAGCTGAACAGTGTTCTTCATATTTGCTGTAGCTTCAAGACTTTCCTGTACGGCAGACATAGTAGACTTAGAAGCCGCAACTACAGCATCCATAGATTCACGCAGCTTTCCTGCTTCTTCAGTTTCTTCTTCTGCAAGATCACGAATAGCATGAATAGCTTCTACCAGATTATCCGCAGCTTCTTTAGTTTCTGCAGCCCCCTCATTCTGTTCAATCATAGCATCATAAATATTCTTAACCAGAGCAGCATTTTCAATTACGTTATCACGAATTCCCTGGAAGGCAGTACCAGCAGAGGTAATAGCTTCTACACCGGCACTTGTCTTTTCCATCATTTCCTTAATTTTGCTCTGAATATCACGGGCACTGGAAGATGAAGAAGAAGCCAGAGAACGAACTTCATCAGCAACAACCGCAAAACCGGCACCAAACTCACCTGCATGAGCCGCCTCAATTGCAGCGTTCATAGAAAGAAGGTTTGTCTGAGAAGCAATTCCCTGAATAACCTTCAGGAGCTTTCTAACCTCTTCAGATACCGTCTGAATTTCTTTCATTGTTGTAACCGCATGCTCAACTGCCGTATTTCCAATATCAGAACGTTCAGAAAGTCCCTGTGAAACCTCCTGAGCCTGTTTTGCAGTATTCGCAACACTGGAAATACTGTCTGTCATCTTAGAAATTGCAGAAGAAATACTCTGAACAGCTTCTGTCTGCTGTGTAACATGAAGCTTTACAGTATCAATAGAATCTGCCAGCATTACAAGATTTTCACCGGTTACAGATACCAGTTCATCCTGTTTCTTTGAGTTTTCATCAATATGCTGAAGCGAATTATTCATAACACCAATAGCACCGGTAGCATATCTTGCAGACTTAGTAATAATTCCTGCAGATTCGGTTACAGCATTTGTTTCTTCCTTAAAATCTTTAATCATAGTAGAAAGCTTATCTATCAAAGTATTTACAGAAGAAATAAGAAGACCAAAGTCATCTGTCATGCTGATATTGATTCGGCAGGTTAAATCACCATTCATTGCAATATCATCAAGAAGCTTTGAAGTAAGTTTAATTCGCTGAGAAAGACCATGCAAAACCGTCATAAAAGGAACAGCACCAACTATAACAGAAAGAATAATACACAAGCTGCCTTTCTTAAAAAAGGCAGTAAGCAGATCGCCCTGGAAAGTTGCGTTGTGAGATTCCAGCATAATTCCATAAGGAACGGTAAGCATATTAATTCCAAGGAAGTAAAGAGCAATAAAAAATACCAGACCAATAGAAAGAGAGATTTTTGGAGAACGGCTTTTAAATTCTACAATAGAACCGATTTCAAGCATTTCCCGTTTTTTAATAAGCAGGTAATCTACAATTTTAATTGCAGTAATTGCCGAAACTCCACCAAAAGCCATTGCCTGTGCAATTACAAGGAACACACGTGAAAAATAATAAACGTTAGATCCATTTGCAATTCCAATAAAAACAATAATTATCTGTCCGATAAAAAATCCGATTACATTGGCAGCAATAATCAGAGAAATAATTCCTCTGTAGCTTTTTAAACAGATGTCAATCTCTTCATTAGTAGCCTTACGGTTTTCTGTCTGAATCTTTTTGACAATCTGGTCAAAAGGCTTGGCAACAAAGTATCCGATTGTAACTGCAATAAACAAAAGAAGAGAAGCAACCAAAATATTAGGAAGCATACCACCCCACATAGCCGCAATATCATTGTAAATAAATTCAAGGGCAAACCATCTCAATGTCAGTACACTTACATAAGTGACTGAAAACAAAACGATTGTAAAAATAGCAAATATACTCATAACTCTATAATTATAATATACATTTAATTTCTTGTAACTAAAAAATTACGATATTGTAAAAAATAAAAAAATATGTCATATTTGATAATCATTATCAAATTGATGATTATCATTCCGAACTTAGGGAGCGGCACTGCGTAGCAGGGCAAAAATAGTCCAGTGGACCATTTTTAGCGAGTCTCCGAGCAGCTGTGCTGCAAAGGTTCAGCATGACAGGACTTTTTAATGTCTCAGCTTGAATGTAAAAACCTTACCCTCGGGTATGGAACAAAAACAGTAATAGAAAATCTCTCGTTCAGTGTAAATAAAGGTGATTATCTGTGTATCGTTGGAGAAAATGGTTCAGGAAAAAGCACACTGATGAAAACTATTCTTCATCTGCTCAAACCTCTTGCGGGAAGCATAGAAACCGGAGACGGTCTTTTATCAGATGAAATCAGTTACCTTCCCCAGCAGACAGATGTTCAGCGCGACTTTCCTGCAAGCGTACAGGAAATTGTTCTTTCTGGCTGCCAGTCACGCTGCGGAAAACGCCCTTTTTATAATAAAGAAGAAAAACATCTTGCTGAAGCTGCAATGGAAAAGCTCGGGATTACACATCTTGCAAAAAAATGTTACCGTGAACTTTCTGGCGGCCAGCAGCAGAGAACTCTTCTTGCCCGTGCACTTTGCGCCGCACAGAAAATGCTTTTACTCGACGAACCTGTAACCGGGCTCGACCCATCTGCAACTCAGGAAATGTATGATCTTATAGAACAGCTAAATAAAAGCGGAATCACAATCATAATGATTTCGCACGATACGGATGCTGCTCTCAAATATGCCAGCCATGTCCTGCACATAGGAAATGAAATCTTTTTTGGAGACGTAAAAGAATATGATAGACACCTTAGTAACATACTTTAGTTTTCCCTTTGTCCGCTACGCCTTCATAGTAGGAGTTCTGATTTCACTGTGTTCTTCCCTGCTTGGCGTTACCTTAGTTTTAAAACGCTTCTCCTTCATCGGCGACGGACTCTCTCACGTAGCCTTTGGCGGAATCTGTATTGCAACAGTACTCGGCACCTTCATAAAAATCCCGAACGATATGTACATAGTTCTTCCAATGACAATTCTCTGTGCCATCCTTTTGCTGCGTTCAGGCAATAACAAAAAAATCCAGGGAGATGCCGCCGTTGCAATGATTTCCGTAGCTTCACTTGCAATCGGTTACCTGCTTATGAACATTTTCTCAACTTCCTCAAATCTTACCGGTGACGTATGCAGTACCCTTTTCGGTTCAACTTCAATCCTCACTCTAACAATTGGTGAAGTGTGGCTCTGCGCAGGTCTTTCAATTGCCGTCATTATTGCTTTCATAATCTTTTATAACAAAATCTTCTGTGTAACCTTCGACGAAAACTTTGCAACCGCAGTCGGGACTCATGCCCAAGTATACAATCTTGTAATCGCTATCATAATTGCAGTAATCATTGTACTGGCTATGAATCTCGTGGGTTCCCTTTTGATTTCCGCCCTTGTAATTTTCCCTGCTCTCTCAGCTATGCGGATTTTCAAGAGTTTCCGTTCTGTAACTGTATGTTCTGCTGTTGTTTCTGTTGTATGCTCCATAACCGGCCTTTTGATTTCTGTTCTCGCAGGTACCCCTGTTGGAAGTACAATTGTTGCAGTAGATCTTGCAGCCTTTCTCATATTTACACTTGTGGGAGTTTTTGTTAAATAGAAGCATGACTTTCAGATTTTTATTCAGGGCGTTCCGGCAGCTGCGCTGCCGTCGGGCTCTTGCTCGATACTCCTCGGCCATTCTGGCCTGCGGTGTACTCGCGACGATCCCTAACGCTTTGCTCTCATGTAAAGCAAAGGACAAAATAGATAACTCAGGCCTTCAGGCTGCAGCCGCAGCAAAAAACACGGTGGAGCCTGACAATACGGTGGTTGAGTGCCCGCCAGGGCGTATCGAAACCACCACGACGCCCGCCCCTTCAAAAGTAGACCTGGATCTCACAAAAATGTCCGCAACAATGATTTATTCAACAATCTTTGACATGCTGATTATGCCTGAAGACTATGTAGAAAAAATCATCAAGCTTTCCGGCTGGTTTGAAACCTACACAGATCCGCAGACCGGCGAAATGTATTACGCTGTAGTTGTCCCAGATGCAACCGCCTGCTGCCAGCAGGGACTGGAATTTGTATGGAAAGGAAATCACACCTACCCCGATGATTTTCCAAAACCAGGCCAGGACATCACCGTCACCGGCATCTACAAGATGATTGAAAATGACGGTGTAACTTATACCTACCTCGAAGCCAACTCTGTTGAATTTTAATAGCACACGGATTCGAAACGACTAACGTCGTTTCAATAAATAATAAAAAAGATTTTGCGTTAGCAAAATCGAATCCGTGTGACAATTTTTTTTATACATATTTTCACTATTTACAATTTTCACTATAATATTCTCATTATTTTCATAAAGAGGTAGCACAATGTCAAAATATCCATTTGAATCAATTGAGCCTAAATGGCAGAAGTATTGGGACGAACACAAAACTTTCAAAGTAACTGAGGACGAAAAGTTTCCTCCAGAGAAACGCATGTATGTTCTTGATATGTTCCCTTATCCAAGTGCGGCCGGCCTACATGTAGGACATCCGGAAGGCTACACTGCAACTGATATTTACTGCCGCTACCTACGCATGAATGGATATAACGTACTCCATCCTATGGGATACGACGCATTCGGTCTTCCTGCAGAAAACTATGCAATCAAAACCGGAACTCATCCAAAGACAACAACTAACGCAAATATCGAACATTTTACACAGCAGATTAAGTCGCTTGGCTTCAGCTACGACTGGGACCGCTGTGTTTCTACCTGTGAGCCGGACTACTACAAATGGACACAGTGGATTTTCCTCCAGCTCTATAAAAAGGGCCTTGCTTACGAAGCACAGACTCCAATCAACTGGTGTCCTAGCTGTATGACTGGTCTTGCTAACGAGGAAGTAAAAGACGGAAAGTGTGACCGCTGTGGTGCAGAAGTAACTCACAAAACCATCCGTCAGTGGATTTTGAAGATTACTGATTATGCAGACCGCCTTGATGCAGACCTCGAAGGTCTTGACTGGCCGGAAAGCGTAAAGGCAATGCAGCACAACTGGATTGGAAAATCAACAGGTGCAGAAGTAACCTTTACTGTAGCAGACAAGGACGGAAAACCTACTGACAACAAGCTCACAGTTTACACCACCCGCTGCGATACTCTCTTTGGAGCAACTTACATGGTTGTTTCGCCAGAGCACAAAATCATTCCTGAAATCACAACTGCTGAACAGGCAGACGCTGTAAAGGCTTATCAGGAAGCAGCCGCTAAAAAATCTGACCTTGAACGAACAGACCTTGCAAAGGACAAAACCGGTGTATTCTCAGGAAGCTATGCAATTAACCCTGTAAACGGAAAACTCATTCCAATCTGGATTGCAGACTACGTTTTAATTTCTTATGGTACTGGTGCAATTATGGCCGTTCCTGCTCACGATGACCGCGACTGGGAATTTGCAAAGAAGTTCAACCTTCCAATCATCGAAGTTTTGAAATCAGAAGTTGACGTACAGCAGCAGGCATGGACTCAGGACGGAATTCACGTAAACTCAGAATTCCTTGACGGCCTCAACAAGGCAGACGCCATAGCAAAGATGCTCGAATTCCTTGAAGAAAAGAAAATCGGCCGCAAGGCTATTAACTATAAACTCCGCGACTGGGTTTACAGCCGCCAGCGCTACTGGGGTGAACCAATTCCTCTGGTACACTGTCCTGACTGTGGAACAGTACCTGTTCCGGAAGAAGAGCTCCCATTGAAGCTTCCTGAGGTAAAATCATATCAGCCAACAGGAACTGGTGAATCTCCTCTTGCCGCAATTGATGAATGGGTAAACTGCAAGTGTCCAAAGTGCGGTAAAACCGCAAAGCGCGAAACAAACACAATGCCTCAGTGGGGTGGAAGCTGCTGGTACTATCTACGCTATCTTGACCCACACAACGACAAGGCTTTCTGTGCTCCGGAAAAAGAAAAATACTGGATGCCTGTAGACCTCTATATTGGTGGTGCTGAGCACGCAGTTCTTCATCTTCTCTATGCCCGCTTCTGGCACAAGGTTCTTTATGATATTGGAGTAGTAAGCACAAAAGAGCCTTTCCAGCGCCTTGTAAACCAGGGTATGATTACTTCATTCGCCTTCCAGAGAAAGAACAAGACTCTTGTTCCAGTTGATGAAGTTGAACAGCGCGAAGACGGAAAATACTACGAAAAGGCAACCGGCGAGGAGCTCGAACAGATTGTTGCAAAGATGTCAAAGTCTCTCAAGAATGTAGTAAATCCTGATGATGAAATAAAGGCTTACGGTGCAGACTCTGTACGTATGTACGAAATGTTCATGGGACCTCTTACAATGTCTAAGCCATGGGCAACTCAGGGTATTGTGGGTATTCACCGCTTCCTTGAAAAGGTATGGTCAGTTTCTGAAAAGCCGATGAGCGACATCGACATCAACGGCAAGCTCGAAGACAAAGCTTTGATTTCTGCCCGCAAGACCTTTGCTCAGACAATCAAAAAGGTAACTGATGATACAGCAACTCTGAACTTCAACACAGCTATCAGCCAGATGATGATTTTCATTAATGAACTTTCAAAGCTGCCGGAAGTTCCTCGCGCTATGTGGTCAGACTTCGTAAAGGTTCTCTCCCCTTACGCACCACACCTTGGCGAAGAGCTCTGGGAAAAGCTTGGTAACAAAGAATCTATCGCCTACGTTGCATGGCCAACAGTAAATGCAGACTTCGCAAAAGATGATGCAAAGACAATTGTTGTAATGGTAAACGGAAAAAAGCGCGACACCTTTGAAGCAGCACCAGGCAGCTCAGACGATCAGCTCAAAGAAACAGCATTTGCCCGCGACGGTGTAAAGAAGTTCACCGACGGCCACGAACTTGTAAAGGTAATTGTTGTAAAAGATAAATTAGTAAATATTGTTGTTAAGTAAAAAAAATCCGGTTGCGGGTCCCAGCGACGGCAAAAACGACAAGGTATCCCCCATCTTTCGCTTACCCACGCTTGCTTCGCTCGCGTGGCCGCTGATGGTTCCCCCTTATCGCTTTTTGCCTGCGTCCCACAACCGGATTTTTTTATAAACGCAGTCAAACAAATTTATCTTTTAGTTAACTTCCGTTACAGAGTTTATTAAGTTAAAGAGATATTTAAACCCCGTCGCCGCAATCGCTTTATCTGCCTCATTCGACATAGTCATAAAATAAAGCTTATGGCCAACTTCTTCACTGTCGTTGAAGGCTGCCATTAAGAAGCCGATTCCTGCAGGATCAAGTTCTACAAGTTTTGACATATCAAGCACTATATTGTTTTTGTGAACTGCCTCATACAAAGTATTCTGGAATTCACCTATAGTATAAGCGTTAAGCGCTCCTTCAAGTTCGTACAAGTGATAGTTTGCACCATCTTTTTCGACAATTGATAACTGTTCCATATTATAAACCAGCCTCCTTCATCATAGCATCAAGATCACTCAAATCCGGCATTTCAAAACCGTCCGGCAGCGGCATATCTGCAGGTTTTTCTGCCGCAGACTCTTCGGCTGGTGACTCTGGAGCAGCAGGTTCTTCTGCTTTTTCAGCAGCCTCAGCTTCAGCTGCTGCCGCCATTTCAGCTGTCACAGATTCTGGAGTTACAGTTTCATCTGCAACAGCTTCCATTTGTGAATCAACCGGCTCTTCTACCGGAGCTTCTGAGTTTTCTGCAGCCTCTGCTGTATTATCCGAAGAAGCTTCTTCAACAGTTTCTTCAGTCTTTTCTTCTGGAAGACCCTCGTATTTAATTACGAGAATAGAAACGTCATCTTCCATTTCCTTTGACATAAACTTTACAAGTCCGTCAAACGTAAACTGAGCCATACGCTGTGCCGGATAAGTAGAGTTATCAAGAACAGCCTGCTGAACGCGTTCCTTACCAAATTGTTCTCCACGAAGAGAGTGTGACTGTATCAAACCATCTGTACAAGCCATGATGATATCACCATGATTGAGCTTTGTAGTTTTTACAGAAATATACGGAGAAAGATCTTTTACGAATCCAAGAATGTGTCCACTACCCTGAATCTCAATTACGTTATTATAAACCTGAGTATACATCATGAGGGCTGGCACACCACAGTTGATGTAATACATTGTATCAGTTTCAAAATCGATAAGAGCAAACAAACCTGCAAAGATTGTTCCCTTAGGTAAAGAATCTCTTACAAAGGTATTAAGTTTTACAACCAGCTGCTTAAAGTCATGAACTTCTGCAAGGTAAGAACGTATGATGGACTTTAAGATGACCATGTTCATAGAAGCCGCAATACCCTTTCCAGAAAGGTCTCCTACTACAAAGAGGTGGCGTGTTTCTGTGAGACGAATCATATCAATAAACTCACCACCAATGTTGTGAGCCGGAACCATAAGGTAACCGATATCAACTTTTGGAGTCTTAACATGATCAATATTTTCCTGAATAGAAGTAATAATCTGAGAAGACATTTTAATTTCGCGGTTTACAACACTTAATACATCTTTGTTAGAGATGTTACGCATGTAATAACCAAATACGAAGAAGTAAGAGTAAAGTTTTACAAATACGTTGTAATCATATTCCTTGTAGTGGTCACCAGAGGCCTTTCTACCAAGTGTAATAATACCAAAAATGTTATGACCTTCATTCAAAATGAAGAGTGCATCAGATTTTGTGTACTTAAAGAAATCTTCCAGTTCTGTTTGAATAGAAGAAATATTGTGTTCCTTTTCAATCTGACTTCGAATAACAATACTCTTGTTTATATTAAGAAGAGTATCAAACATAGGGTTATTCAAAGGAATCTTTACATCCATCTTATTTGAAGAATATGCAACATCAAGCTCGTTCTGACCGGTAAGAATATAAACCGACATAGATGAAGCTTCTACGTTACGGCGCATAATTTCAAACATCTTTGCGGTAATCTGGTCCATTTCGCTGTCTTTGTAGTCTACACTTGCAAGATCTTTTTCGAGAGAAGCTTCATAATCAGCTGTATAAAGTTTTGATGATGTAGAAAGAACATTACTAATCCACAGAGAAAATAGAACAGCCACAATAGAATATAAAATAAACTCTGTAATAAAGCCGGAAGTATAAGCTCCACCAGCAGGCTGAAGCAGCATTGAAAGTCCGCCAACTACAGCAGCAGGAACTATGTATGAAACAAGAGACTTAAACAAAGTTACGAACATAGCCTTACCAGAAGGAACCGTAATCTTTGAAAGAGCCATGTAGAATACAACATACATAAACAGATATGAGAAAATAAAGAGTAATGAGAAGGCAGGAGCTTCTGCAGAAATAAACTTAATTGCAAGATTTATTGCCCACATTAAAAGAACACCTTCTGCCATTACAGAAGTCTGATATTTTTCAAGCTGAGTTGCATTCTTATCTTCTTGAAGAACAGCAAGGAAGAGCAAACCTGTAACTGGTACAATGTAGCGGTACAAATAAGTAAACAAAGCTGTCCATGTAAGTGGAAAGAAATCACGGGCAGGAGAAGGAATCAGATATTCTGATGCAATAACAATTCCGTGTTCGAAAGAAATATCAATTGTTGTAAACTTAAAGAAGGAAATGAAAACAGAAAAGATAATCAATCCATACTTTAAGATAGAAGTTACCAGAAGTTTTTTTGGTTTTCCGATTTCAAAAATACCAAAGCTTACTATTACAAACGAAATACCATCCAACGCAAGACAGATTCGCATCAAAGGAACAATAAGGGCATCAAAGTTACAGTACCTCATTATCAAAACAAGCACGAAAAAGATTGATTCAATAGTAGCTACCAGCATTGCAACTGAGAATGCAGAAACGCCCATGTTATCTGCCTTACCTTTACTATCAATCAGATGGGTAAAGAAGGTGATAAATAAAGCACAAATAATATTAAGAATTATATATATCATACTAGTAACCTACCTTGGCAATCATCATTGTAACGTCATCATGAAGCTTTTTATCGCCGTTGTATTTCCAGATCAAATCTACAATATCATCAACCATCTGTTGAGGCTCTTTTGAAGCACCAGCCATGAGGGTCTTTTTATAAATATCAGTATCACCAAGCTCAACACCGCTGTCATCCATAACTTCAGATACACCGTCGGTTGCCATCAGAATGGTATCACCGCGGAAAAGTCGTTTTTCTGCAACAGTAACATCACCTACATCAAGAATACCAATAAGCGAAGCATTAGAAGTAAGCGGCTTAATTCGGTAGCCATCAGGTGAAGGTGAAAGAATGATTGGGTCAGACATGGAAGCATTGATATAACGGATACGCATTTTTTCTGTATCAACAATACTAAGGAACAATACAGTATATTTATCCTGAAGGTGCATTCCCTTGATAGCCTTATCAATTGCATGAAGTACACCAACAAGGTCTTCCTTGTCTTCAATAATTTTTACAGTATTCATTACCAAACCCATGATGAGGGCAGCAGGAAGTCCCTTACCAGATACGTCTCCAAGCATAAGCAGGGTCTTTGAAGCATCAATTGGAAGAATTGAGAAGTAATCTCCTGATACGTTTACGAGAGGACGGTAATAAGTTGCAATCTTGAGCTTTGGAATGTTTGGAATCTTTTGTGGAAGGAAGGACTGCTGTGTTTCAGCAAGCTGTTCCCATTCCTTTGTTGTAGCTGAAATTTCAGAAAGAGTAGTAATTGTACGTGAACGTGTTACAAAACGCTTGTATTCCTCATAAAGACGGGTATATACATCAAGGTCAAAAAGTCTTGTATAACGACAGAATACATACAGATGATAACCATCGTGGCACATAAAGAATCCTCGTGCCTTGCGGTAATTTGTTGTTACACCAATATGACGGTCGAAGAAGTAAAAACCATCAGGCCAGGACTCAGTAAAGTGCTGATCAAGCTTATTTCGAACAGTTTCAGAGGTAGAAGTACGGTTAGGACTGTTATAAAGAATGTAATTCTTACTTCGATCAACAAGAAGTACAGAACAATCGCCCTGTTTTTCAAGGATATCCCCAATTACTACATAAAAATCATCAAGGGAATAACAGAAACGAAGGCGGTCAATAAAGTCGTTCAAAATAACGGTTTCACCTGTTTCAAGGGTATCTCTTCGAACCTTTGCCATAAGGTAGGAACGGAATCTATTTCCCCAGAAAACTGCTGCAAAAAAAACAATAAATGCAACAAGGAATGTATTCATAGAAAAACGTTCATCCGTTTTTTGTGGTAAAAGCAAAAGACATGCCATAATAAAGCCTATAATTGTTATAACGTTTATAGAGATTAGAACAACTCTTTTTCTGGTTCTGTACATGGTTACCCCTAATTCTTTCTTTAATATTTTAAATAGACTGATACTATTCTATCATATTATCGGAGAATTTGGGAAAAAAGTTCAATAATTTAGGTTTTAGGTTATAGGGTTTTGGCTAAAAGCTAATAGCTATTAGCTTTTAACCGTTTTACAAGCTTGACGTCATTGCGAGGAGCGTTAGCGACGTGGCAATCTATTAATCTGAAAGTTTAGAAAGATTTAAGAGACTTGGTTCTTTAGGAGGATTTTCCAGATCCATATACTGCTTCAAAAGCTCTTTTTGTTTGCTAGAAAGCTTTGTTGGAACCTGAACCATGATTTTTACGTACAAATCGCCCTTGCGTGCTGAACCGGAAACTGGAACACCTTCGCCTTTTATGCGCAAAAGTTTTCCATTTGCAGTTCCATCAGGGATTTTGATAGCAAGTTTCTTACCATCAAGAGCGGTAATTGTGATTTCGCAACCAAGAGCAGCCTGTGCAATAGAGATTGGTACAGCGCAGTAAAGATCTGCACCATCACGCTCAAAGAATGGATGCTGTTCTACGTGTAATACAACTACGAGGTCTCCAGCAGGTCCACCATTTTCTCCGGCATCACCCATTCCGCGGATTACGATACGTTTTCCGTTATCAACACCTGCCGGAATCTTAAGAGACATCTGCTTTGATTTTTCCTGAATACCCTTTCCACGGCAGCTAGGACACGGTTTATCAATTATAGTTCCGCGGCCGCCGCACTTAGGACAGGTCTGCTGAATAGTAAAGAAGCCGTTACCCTGACGAACCTGACCCATACCATTACAGGTAGGACACGTTTTCTTAGAAGCACCGGCAGCAGCACCGGTTCCTTTACAGGCATCACAAGCTTCATTGTGCTTAAAATGAATGTCAGCATTTGTTCCATAAACAGCGTCTTTAAACTGAATATGAAGATCATAGCGGAGGCTGGCACCTGCTGCAGGACCAGAACTTCTTGAAGAACGTGAACCACCGCCAAAAATGCTGTCGAAAATATCTGAGAAGCCACCACCAGCTCCTCCAAAGAGGTCTGAGAAGTCGTGGAAGGCATGTGAATACTGAGCTCCACCACCGCCTCCAGCTCCCATTCCATCAAGACCGGCAAAGCCGTACTGGTCGTAAATAGGACGCTTTTCTGAGTCAGAAAGAACTTCGTATGCCTCTGTTGCCTCGCGGAATTTTTCCTCGGCAGATTTGTCGCCCGGGTTTCGGTCCGGGTGATATTTTACAGCAAGTTTACGGTAAGCTTTTTTGATTGCTTCCTGATCAGCAGATTTGTCTACACCTAATACTTCGTAATAATCGCGCTTCGCCATTTTCAATGTCCGTAAATAAATTATGTTTTGATAAATAAAACTACCAAAAAAACGCCCTGTTTTCAATAACAGGACGTTTACAGAAATCTGGTTTCGCTCTCCCGTGAAAAATGCCCCTCGCCTGCTAGAATGATGCAGGCGAGTGTCGTTTTTCACTCCGAGCGCAACCGCATCTCAGTTTTACTCGTCCTTAACTTCGTAATCAACGTCGTCTGCAGTGCCTTTATCAAAACCTGATTTCTTTTCGGCATCTCCAGAAGCGTTAGCATCGGCACCAGCGGCACCTTCTGTGCCCTGAGCACCTGCTCCGGCCTGACCGGCTGCTGCCTGCTGCTTATAGAGCTCTTCAGCAATCTTGTAAGAAGCCTGTTTCAAAGCTTCTGTCTTAGCCTTGATGTCTTCTACATTGTCGCCCTGCATAGCCTGCTTAAGATCTGCAATTGCAGCTTCAATCTTCTGCTTTTCTGCACCATCAGCCTTGTCGCCGAGGTCTTTCAAAGATTTTTCTGTAGCATAAATCAGGCTGTCTGCTTCATTGCGTGCATCAACACCTTCGCGTTTTGCCTTATCTGCAGCTGCATTTGCTTCTGCATCCTTAACCATCTTTTCGATTTCTTCGTCGCTCAAACCTGAAGAAGAAGTAATCTGGATGTGCTGTTCCTTACCAGTTCCAAGATCCTTAGCAGATACATGAACAATACCGTTTGCATCGATATCAAAGGTAACTTCAATCTGTGGAACACCACGAGGTGCAGGTGGAATACCTACAAGGTCGAAACGTCCGAGTGTACGGTTCTGGTCAGCCATTTCACGCTCACCCTGGAGTACGTGAATTGATACAGCAGTCTGTCCATCAGCAGCTGTAGAGAAAGTCTGACTCTTCTTTGTAGGAATTGTTGTATTTCTTGGGATAAGCTTTGTGAATACGCCACCCATTGTTTCAATACCAAGTGAAAGTGGAGTTACATCAAGAAGAAGAACGTCCTTTACATCACCCTGGAGTACACCACCCTGAATTGCAGCACCAACAGCAACTGCTTCATCTGGGTTTACAGCGCGGCTTCCTTCCTTTCCGAAGATTGCCTTAACAACTTCCTGAACCTTTGGCATACGTGAAGAACCACCAACAAGGAGAACCTCATCAATATCACTTGCAGAAATACCTGCATCCTGGAGAGCCTTGCGGCAAGGTTCCTTTGTGCGCTCGTAAAGGTCATCTGTCATCTGTTCAAACTGAGCACGTGTCAAAGACTTCTGCAAGTGTTTTGGACCTGTTGCATCAGCTGTAATAAATGGAAGGTTGATATCTGTTGAAGTCTGTGAAGAAAGCTGAATCTTAGCGTTTTCAGCAGCTTCACGGAGACGCTGCATAGCCATTGGATCTTTAGAAAGGTCAATACCAGTGTCAGCCTTAAAGCCGTCAATCAGCCAGTTTACGATAACACGGTCCCAGTCATCACCACCAAGGTGTGTATCACCGTTTGTAGATTTTACTTCGAATACGCCGTCTGCAAGCTCGAGAATAGAAATATCGAATGTACCACCACCAAGGTCGTATACAGCAATTGTCTTTTCCTTGTCCTGATCCTGTTTGAAACCGAAAGCAAGAGAAGCTGCTGTAGGTTCGTTGATAATACGCTGAACGTTAAGGCCAGCAATCTTACCAGCATCCTTAGTAGCCTGACGCTGAGAGTCGTTGAAGTAAGCAGGTACTGTAATTACAGCGTCTGTAACTTCTGTTCCGAGGTAGTCCTCAGCAGTTTTCTTCATCTTCTGAAGAATGAAAGCAGAAATTTCCTGTGGAGAATACTTTTTCTTCTGTCCACCCTCTTCTACTTCTACACGGCAGTCTGAACCGTTATCGATGATTGTATATGGAAGCTTTGTTGCTTCGCCCTGAAGTTCACTGTATCGGTGTCCGATAAGACGCTTTACTGAGTAAACTGTGTTCTTTGGATTTGTTACCATCTGGTTTTTAGCAGGTGCACCAACAATGCGGTCTCCCTTTGCTGTAAAACCTACGATAGATGGAGTTGTACGTCCACCTTCTGAGTTCTGAATTACTACTGGTTCACCGTTTTCCATTACGGCAACACAAGAGTTTGTTGTTCCTAAGTCAATACCAATAATTTTTCCCATAATTGCACTATCCTCCCGGATAGTGCAATTAAACCGGATGTCAAGGCTTTAAGCGTAGCGTGCCTTGACATCCAGGTATTTCACTACCCGGCTTTTTAATTTTTTCCTTTTTAGTTTTACTGCTTCGGTACTTTTACCATTACCTTAGCGTGTCTGATTACCTTATCTTTAAGTTTGTATCCCTTCAGATAAACCTGAGCCAGAGTTTCATTCTTGGCTTTTTCATCTTCCATACGGCCGATAGCTTCGTGCTCGTCAGGATTAAATTCATCTCCTTCCTTTCCGTAGCCTGTAAGACCATATTTATCTTCCAGCATTTTTACGAGAGCCTTGTTAATCATTTTGATTCCGTCGGCAATTGATTTTGCATCCTTTGCATCCTTTGCGGCGTCAATTGTGCGGTCAAAATTATCCAGACTATCAAGCAGGTCGCCCAAAAGTCCGGCATTTGCGTAATCGTAAGTATCCTGCTTTTCTTTCATCATGCGCTTGCGGTAGTTATCAAAATCTGCGGCACGGCGCAAAAGCTGATCTTTAAGGTCAGCATTCTCTTTTTCAAGAGCAGCAATCTTTTCTTCGGGAGTAAGCTCTTTCTTTTCTTCTGACTCATCAGCCTCTGGGGCAGCGTCCGCAGTCTGGGAATCAGCAGCAGCCTCTTCCTGTGAAGCTGTTTTTTCTTCTGTCTGGTCAGTCTGTTCTGTTTTTTCTTCAGCCATTCTTTTCCACCATGAAAAAATTTAATTTCTATATTAGAAATTACTAATTTTGAGGGTAAAACGTCAATAAATTTGTGAAAAATTTATAAAAAAATTCTTATTTGTCACGGATTGGGGGTGACCAATAAGTTTACCTTCTAGTGTCATTCCGAACTTGTTTCGAAATCTATAGATTTAAATGTAGTGTAGATGCTGAATCAAGTTCAGCATGACAATACTTTTTAGAGAGCCCCTTTTTTATTATTCCCTGGAAACGACGTCAGTCGCTTCAAAGCCGTGTGCCGCCTTAACATCATATTTCTTTCCATTTAACGTAAAAGCAAGATGGGCCGCGTGCAAGTACATGCGTTTTGCCGGATAGCCACCATACAGTTCGTCACCGAGTATTGGAAGGCCGCGGCTTGCAAGGTGAACCCGGATTTGATGAGTGCGGCCAGTGTGAAGGCTGCATTCTATGAGCAGGCAGGAACGTCCTTCGACAGAGAGCTTTTTAAGAACCCGAAAATCAGTTTTTGAATACTGGCCGCCCCGGCTTTCAGCCACCTGCCCCCACTTACCCTGCTGGGACTTGCCGGTGACCCGCCCCATAAACATTTCTACGGTGAATTGAGATGCTTGCCCCTTCGCGCCATGGGGAGCTTCCACCACAGCCAGATACTGCTTTGTGAGATTATGACTCTGAAATACTTTCGAAATCTCTTTATTTACAGCGCGTGTTTTTGTAAAAAGAATTACCCCGCTGGTTGTGCGGTCAAGGCGGTGCATAATTCCGACATAAGGCGGATTTCTAAGTTCCGGCTGCCGTTTCCACAAATAATCAACCACTGCATCATGAAGATTCGCCCGGTTTCCGGTAATTGTCTGTTCAACAGGAAAATCTGCAGGTTTATTAACAAAAATCAGATTTTCATCTTCATATAAAACCGCCGCATCAGACATTTTAAAGGCAAGGTCGTCGGGCTTTTTTTCGTAAAAGAAGCGCTCTGCTTCAAAGCGGACTGTTATGATGCTGTGCCCCCGGAGTTCAAAAGCAGGGCGCAAAACGGGGCGGCCGTTTACCTGGACGGCACCCGCCAGTATGAGACGTCTTATTTTTGAGTTGGAAATTCCGGTGGTTGAGCAGGCACGAAGTACCTGTATCGAAACCACAGCACGAGGCAGTTCCCGTCTTAAAAACTCATCCAGCCGCTCAGTCTGACTTGTACTAAATTTGAATTCTTGCATGATGTAATTTCTTCTGCTCGTAAAGGCTCTGGTCTGCAGTCTTCAAAAGTTCATTTAAATCTTTATTCAGATAATTAAAGCTGCTCGCTCCAAGGCTCAGGGAAAGCATAAAAGGAAAGCTGTTTTTTTCTGAATAATCGGCACACAATGAATCAATTTTTTCTCTCAGCTTATCAATATGTGTAATATCCATTCCGGAGGCAATGATTCCAAATTCATCACCACTTAATCTTCCGATAATATCCATTTTTCTAAAAGCAACTTTTAAAACTTCTGACACACCAATAATTGCCTTATCACCATATTCGTGACCATATTTATCATTAATTCTCTTGAGGCCATCCAGATCTGCAAAGAAGACAACACCGTCATTATCAATTTCCTGAGAAAATAAAATCAACTTTTGTCCGTATTCCATAAAGCCACGGCGATTCAAAAGCTTTGTAAGTTCATCAGTTCTAGAACTGATACTAAGATCTATATTTATCTCCTTAAGTTCTTTGTTCATTGTCTCAAGGAGATTTTTCTGCTTAAGAGTTTTTGTGTAATCATAAGCCTGTACAATTACATTGGTAATTACTTTAAGCAGAATATTGTTCATTCCAAAATCTGTTCGTTCTGCCTTACAAAATAAATATCCGTACTGCAGTGTTCCCTGGGCTACCGGCTGAAAAATAAAGCAGCCCGGATTCTTTTCTGCCTGTTTTTTTGCAAAGAGAGATTTCCTTAAATCAATATAATCATTATCTTCGTAATACTTTGCTACATCATTTTCCGTATCAATATGAAGGAGGAGTCTTGCTTCCTCAGGCATAACAAAATCTTCATCACGTAAAACACTTACAGGTTCACGCAAGGCGAAAACTAAAAGCTTTGTAAAACCGGAACTATCAACAATCGTCCTGAATGATTTCGCAAAATCATCAAGATTTGAAGTTCCTTTCATTACATCAAAAAGATTTCCGATTCTGCGAAGTTCATCATAATGCGAAGCCGCAATTTTAAATACATCCCGCTTTTTCTGTTCAAGCAGATCTGCGCAGCCACAGGAACACCGGTAAACGGCTTTCAGATTTGTATTTACAGTAAGCTGCTGAGTAACCGTCTTTTTCTTTCCTTCCCGCAAAAGCTTAAAGCCAAGCTCTGCCACTGCATAGCCCTGCTCTTCTATATTCTGGTCAACTGTAGAAAGGCTTGGCACACTTAAAACTGAATGAGAAGTATTATCAAAACCAAAGACCTTCATTTCTAAAGGAATCTTAATTCCTAGCTCTGCAAAATAATCGAGCACTGCCATTCCCATAATGTCATTGGCACAGATTATTGCTTCGTATTTTACATCTTCTTTCTTGTGATATTTTTGTTTCATTTCTGCAAGAGCAGATGATTTTGTAAAAGCCCCGTCGAGCACCCATTCAGAATGGAAGTCTAATCCATGTTTATTAAGAGCCCTCTTAAAGGCTTCAAAACGTTCCCAGCCTTCCTGTGACTGGATTTTGTTTGCAGAAAAAAAGCCGATTTTTGTACAGCCATGAACCTTCTTTAAATGTCCAACAATTTCATCATAAACAGAATCACAATTTGCAGTCGTATAATGAATGTCAGGGTCATCAAACTTCATTCCTATGGAAACTATTTTTTTACCCTTAAAAGGCTCTAAGAGTTCTTTAAGTTCATCCTGTTTTTTATAAATACAATAGGTATTAGAAACAAAGATGATTTCATCTATAACTTCTGATTTTAGATATTCAGTAGAAGCCCAGTACTGATATTCATAGAGCCCGTCTTTTATATGGGGAGTTGAGGTCTGTACAAAGAAAACCCTGGCATCTTTTCTTTCTGAGAAAAACTTATAAATTCCTTGAATTACCAGGTCGGCATATTCTACCGAAAAGTTTTGCACCAAAACGGCTATGTTATACATATGAATTATTGTATCTCATAATCAGGATATTCGCCATTAAAAAAAATCTTTACCTTACATTCTTCCATGCAGACATTTTCCGCAAAAGCAGTAAGATCAAAGGCTTCTTCGCTGAGTAAATCATCCGGATTATAGGAAGTGGTTATTGTTGACTCTTCTCCCTCTCCGGCTAAGCGAGACATTGCACCGTTTATTTTTACAATATCATGCATAAGGCTGATCAATGAGTGGCAATGTTTTTCTTCATATTTTTCATCAAGAAAAAGCAGCTGCATTTTTTCTATTGATTTATGATCTTCACCTTCAGGATTAAAACCACTTTTGTAAGAGCAGTTATTCACCCGCTGCCATTCTGCAAAATCTGAGAAAAAGCGGGAAGGATAAATGCGCAGAGGTTTTAGCACCGAAAGAAACCATGGAACTGCACGTCCGGCTGTGTAAAAGGTTCTGCAGGCAAAAGCAGTGTCACGGCACCAGCGGATATCCTGGGCAGAAAAAGTTCCTGTAACCTTTGGCGGTTCAAGCTCAGCATTCATAATCTGAGGAAATTCTATATGATTCGGATACTGCTGCACTGCAAAATCAAGACGTTCCGAAAAAAGTTTTAATGTGTCACCGGGAATTGCAGCATAGGTAAGATGAAAGCCAAAAACAAGACCAGCTTCATTGAGCAGGCGGGCTTTGTTTGCATAAAACTTTTTATCAAAAAGAAGATGGCCACCCTTCTGGCTGCATTCAAGCGGAATATCAAAAGAAGAAAAAATATTCTGAGCAGCTGAAATTACTTCACGGTCGAGGGCAGATGCATTTATAAGGATTGATACAAAAAGATCAGGCACATTTTGTTCAATGAGCCTGATGATTTTAAGGATTTTCTGTTTGTCATTTGCAAGGGCAGAATCGTGAATCGAAAACTCTGTAATTCCTTTAGCCTTAAAGGTTGGAATCTGCGACTCAAATTCTGCCGCTGTAAATTTATATTCTGTATTCATAACCTTCTGTCACCCCGGCCCTGAAACAAGTTCAGCATGACGCTGCAATCTAAAGTAACTCAATACCGTGCTTTTTGCAGTCGGCTTTGATTTCGTCTGTCCAAACGCTAACCTGAGTTTCGCCAATGTGAGCCTTGCGCAGGAGGAACATACAAAGACGTGACTGACCGATACCACCACCCAACGTCTGTGTGAGTTCGCCCTTAAGAAGGCGTGAATGGAATTCAAACTTAGCGCGCTCAGGGCAGCCGCGTTCTTCAAGCTGCTGCTTAAGGCTTTCAGGGCTTACACGAATTCCCATAGAAGAAAGCTCAAAAGCACGCTCAAGAACAGGGTTCCATACAAGAATATCTCCGTTGAGTCCGCGGTGGCCGTCGCCGCATTCAGTAATCCAGTCGTCATAGTCTGGAGCACGACCGTCGTGAATTGTACCGTCGTCCAGTTTGCCGCCAATACCTGTAATAAATACAGCACCGTATTCTTTAGCAACCTTATCCTCGCGCTCCTTTGGAGTGAGTTTTGGATATTGTCTCTGCAAATCATCTGCATAAAGAATCTTAATATCCTTTGGGAGAATTGGCTTAAGCTGTGGGTAGCGGTCGTAAAGGAAGAATTCAGTTCTCTTAATACAGCGGTAAACCTTTTTTACAATTTCGTGAAGATAGAAAACAGTACGGTCTTTTGGATCGATTGCCATTTCCCAGTCCCACTGGTCTACATATATAGAATGAATTGCATCAAGTTCTTCATCCGGACGCAGGGCATTCATATCTGTGTAGATACCAAAGCCAGGTTCGAGTCCAAGAGATGTAATCTTAAGGCGCTTCCATTTTGCAAGCGACTGAACGATTTCCATTTTAGCATCACCCAGGTCTTTTACCGGGAAGCTTACAGGGCGCTCAACACCGTTGAGGTCGTCGTTGATTCCTTTTCCGGCTCCTACAAAAAGAGGGGCTGTAACGCGGGTAAGATTGAGTTCTGTACTCAAGGCCAGCTGAAAGAAATCTTTAATTGCAACAATTGCATGCTCGGTTTCGCGGGTTCCGAGAATTGCTTTATATTTTGAAGGTAGTTTTATCATAATTGTATTCCTTAATTGTCACCCCGGCCCTGAAACAAGTTCAGAGTTCGGGGTCTCTTTAATAGATGCTGAAACAAGTTCAGCATGACGGGCTATTCACTGTCGTAGTTAATGAGTGTAGTTACTTTGCATGGTGAGAGGACTTTCTCGTAATTTAATGCGGGAAGACCGATTACTCCAAAGAAATCAGTAACTTCCCCGCCTCCCTGCTCTATCAGGTTCTTGGCAGCTGCGAGCGTGCCGCCGGTAGCAATCAAATCATCAACAACGAGGTAACGGCCGCCTTTTTTTATATCAGCCTTGTGAACTTCGATAGTTGCGGTTCCATATTCAAGAGAATAGCTGCACTGGTAAGTTTCGCCAGGGAGCTTTCCTTTTTTGCGGATTAATACAAGAGGGATTCCAAGCTTTTCTGCAAAAGGAGCTGCAAAGATAAAACCGCGGCTTTCAACACCGGCAACTGCATCAAACTTTACGTCCTTATACTTTTCTATCATCTGCTCAATACAGAATTTAAGTGCATCCGGATTAACAAGAACTCCGGTAATATCATAGAAAAGAATTCCAGGTTTTGGAAAATCAGGAACACGGCGAACAGCCTTATCAAGCATCTCAATAGTCATAAGAAACCTTCTAACAAAAAAAATAACGAAAATATTATAATTCTATCCTTGAATTAGAGCAAGTAGGTAAAACCACCCCCGAGTATAACCTAAACAAATATCTTCAATTATAATCTTAAGTAATATTATCTGTTAAACCTGGGAGGAATAAACCATTGCGAATTTAAATCTGCTGCTAGATTCTGGAATGGCGGGAAACAAAGATTATTGCTGAACAGATAAAGAGTATTATGTAAAGAACAAGTGCTGCCACCATACCGCCAGAAAGCCCAAATCCACCAAGCAGAACATAATTCACAAGGCGGAAGAGGAACATCATCATCTTATTATAAAGCATGGAAATCAAAATAAAAGGTATGAAGGCTAAAGCCCATGAGAACTTAAAGAATTGTGTAGGGTTTATTCTGTTGTTCCAGCCAAAGCCAGCAAGCAGTATAAACATAATCAAAATCCAAAGCGGATAGAAGATTCTGTTTACAAGAGCCTGTCCGTACACTTCTGTGCAAAAACCGTATTTTGCTGCCATATGAACAAGCTTAAACAATGAGGCAAGCGGCATTGATTCTGGTGTTGAAGTTGATTTTTCGAGCAGGAGAAAATCATCATAAGGAATTGAAAGCAAAAGATATTCCGGTGTATTTGCTGTTTCTCCATTCTGATAAGTGTAAAGCGGCTCGTTATGAAGCTCCGGTGAATCGCGTCCTACAGACTTAAGCATAATATATGGAACACAATCTATGCTGTCGTCAATTCCCATAAGGGATTTTGTTGTAGGAGTAAGAGTTTTTACAGAAACCGGTAAAACCTTTGCATAAGGCACTGTCATAGTACGGAAGACTTCGCCATTGCGGGCTACAGAAACAATTGTTAGAGCGCGGAGGTACTGAATTGAATTTCCGGTTGAGGCAACTGTTGTCATTCCCTTAAAGTAAATTACATCGCGGGAACCGTCTGCATATTCATAGGCAAAATAAACATCATTTGCACTTTCAAAGCTTTTAAGCTCAAAGGTTTCATCTATAAAGAAACAGCGTTCATTTATACGGTTTTCTGCAATCTGAAGATAGAATACAACATCCGGGTCGGATTGCATCTCGCGTGAAGACTGATAGAGCTCGCGGAAAATGTAATAAGCCTTAAGGTCATCCTTCTGAACAAGAGCCAGGTATCCCTGATATTTTTTTTCAAAAGTGAGCTGGCCCTGAGTTTTTGCAAGGTCATGATATTCGGTAAGATTATTCCAGGCTGCCGTAGAGATTTTTTTGAGTTCTTCAAGGTTAGGATCCTTTGGCGTTGCAAGCTTAATTCCAAGTTCAGAATAATAGTGAGCATTAAACCATTCTTTTTTAGTAAAAGCTTCGTTAGCTTTAAGATAGAGCTGGTATACTTCGTTGATTTGTGCGGCATCTATTACTACATGATCTACCTTTTCTGCCTCTTCAACTGATTCATAAAGTTTAAAGCGGATGTTTGATGTACGGGCACGGTTAATTTCTACATCTGCTCGGTCGCGAAGATTAAGGGCATGCTTTTCGTTTGGGCTGAGTTTAAGAGCGGCTTCTGCATAGTTCATTGCACGCTCATAATAACCGTTATCAAAAAGTCTGTTTCCAACATTAATATATTCAGTTACAATTTTTGGACGATTTATAATAGGAGATTTTTTATTTTCTGTAAGAAGAACAAGAACTTCAGAACAGAAGGTAAGAAAAAAAGCCATAATAATAGAAACAATCATTACGGTTTTAAAGCGTTCCAGCATTGCCTTTGAAAAACGTTCTGTACTGCCCTCTGAATTGCGGCCAAAATGAACTGAACAGCTTACTGTAAAACCTGTAATTGCAACTCCCGGAATATATCTTCCAAAGTTCTGAATGCCGTTCATAAGCTTGTAAACAAAAGCCGAAGTCTGAGGAACGGTTGCCGGCACTTCACTCATAAAGCCATAGATAATACTTACTATGAGTCCTATTCCTATAAAAACCGAAAGTATGGCTATTATCTTTTTCATATTCCCTTCCCCATTTTACCTAATTGGCCTTTTTGGCATGCTTACGAACTGCAAATTTGATTGAGCCGGAAAGAATCAGAATCAGGGCAGAAAGGCTGTTGATTAAGAAAAGAAGCGGTTCTTTAACAATATTTCCAAAAGCTCTGAAAAATCCGTTATTTGTTACGCGGCTAATCAAGTCTGCAAATTGAGGCATAAAATAAAGTGAATTTACACACAAGGTTAAGGCTGTTACTATAAAAATTATGATGGCATTCAAAAGACGCCAGTCAAAAAAGTTAGTCATACTGTAAACGGCACAAATCAAAAGCGCAAAAGAAAGTAAGGTTAAAAAGTGAGACAGGCCGCCGGAATATGAGCCGGAGATAAAGGAAAGCAAAATCTTAAAATCTACAGGAATCGGTTTTTCTCCGTTTCCAAAAATGTTTTTGAGCTGTATCTCTCGGTAAGGAGCTGCCTTTCTGTTTAAATCCAGATTCGGATAGTCTCCTATTGTTCGAAAATGAACATCTCCAAATTCAGAGGTATCAATTACAATTGCAGGGGCCTCGGCCACACGACCTGTAGTATTATTCTGAAACTCTCTGGTAAAGAAATATACATCATCATCAACCTTGCGAAAGTAATTCGGCGAAAGTGACTGTCTTTCTGTCTGGGTTACGAATTTTCTGTTGCAAAAATCTTTAAGTTTAAAAGTTAATGGCATAAGTAAAGCCCAGGTAAGAAGGCAAAGAACCATATATACAATCAACTGCAAAATTCCACCCGGATGTCTGATTCGGTAATATGAAATCACAGGGATTATGAAAATCAGCATACATGGCATTACAATGAATACAGACTTAAAAAGCTCTTCATCTGAAAAGAAAGAAATCTCACGACCAGAAACAAAACCAAGTAAATTAAGATAAAGTGAATATAAAAGGGTTCCAAGCACAGTTCCAAATATTAGAATTATCAAATAAATTACAGCTAGTTTTAATGCTTTTTTCATACTCTTCCTGTTAGTATACAACTATACTTTTAAATTATCGTCATAAAAATAAATATTATTTACTATTAAAATGATGCAGAAAACCTTACAGAAAATCACTTTTTATGCCGATAATCAATTTGACATAGTGTATATTTGTTAGATATAATAGTTAATACGATAGGTTTAATATGGATAATAATAACGCATTAATTCCAGGTTTTGATACTGATAAAGATGACAGCCTTACAATCTCGCTGAGAAAGGCAGAAGGTGTTGCACGTGGTATGTTTATCTATCTCAGCGGATACATTGACACTTACAATTCAAGCTTTTTCCAGAAACAGATTCAGAAGGTTATGGATGCTGGATTTATCAATCTGATTTTCAACTGCTCTTCATTGAATTATGTTTCTTCTACAGGAATTGGTTCGTTTACCGTTTTCCTTAAGGTTGTAAAACCAAAGGGCGGAGATGTAATTCTTCTTGAGATTCATCCAAAAGTTTATGAAGTATTCCAGCTTCTTGGTTTCTCTCAGTTCTTCAATATCAAGAACACTGCAGAAGAAGCAATTGCCTACTTAAAAAACGGTGGAGGAGAAACTTCTCCTGGTGTATTCCCTCTCGTAATTTCTTGCCTTGTATGTAATAAGAAGCTTCGTGCTACAAAGAGCGGACGCTTCCGCTGTTCAGGCTGCCGTTCAATTCTTGCTATCAACGAAAACGGTGAAGTTTCACTCGGATAAGACAAACTATAATTAGCGATTATTCAGGCCTGGTAATTATTACCAGTCCTTTTTTATTGCCGTAGATCTAAATAATCACCGAGAGAGGCAGTTCTGGGGCGAAAGCGTGAAACAAGGCACTTTGCAGGCGTGAAACATTTTTTGTGGATATGTTGTGGATAAGTCTGTGGGTACAACTTGAGATATAAACTATATTTCTGTTTTTTTTAATTAAAAAATAAGTAAAAAAAGAAAAATATAAATTAATAAGTATTATAACTTCTTATATTATATAGAATTAAAAGTTTTTAATAATTTTTCGTAATTTTTTGTAATTTTTTTTAAAAAACCTATTGACATGTCATTTTGACATAGATGTGGTTATAAAATGTGGATAAATTGTGGATTAAGGGTTGATAATTTGTTATCAACCCTGAAAACAAGGTTGTCAAGGCTTTAAGCAACGCGTGCCTTGACAAGCTTGTATAAATTGTGGATTCAGGGTTGATAATTTGTTATCAACCCTGAAAACAAAGTTGTCAAGGCTTTAAGCGAAGCGTGCCTTGATAATCTTGTATAAATGGGTTGATAATTTATCATCACCCCCTCAAAAGCCTCCCGGTAGTATCGACAGGTTCAACCACAGAGGAAAATTCATTCTATTTGTCTTTTTGCAAAAACTTCTATATACTTTATTATAATGAACAATCAATTTAAGCAGATTTTAGATAATATTGAAACTTCTCTAAATAAGGCTCTGCCACAGACTTCTTCGGAAACCACGACAGAGGCAAAAGGCTGGATTCCAGCTTCTTTTGGCGAATTACCTCAGGGTGCCGCGCCACAATACATAGATAAACTGATTGAACCAAACCGCGCCCTTGTGAGCCTGGGTGGTAAGAGATGGCGGCCTTTACTTATGATGCTTTGTTATAAAATGGCAAAGCAGCTTACAGGGCGCGACGGCTCTTCTCCTGCCCTTACAGAAGAAGAAACTTATTCTATTACTCCGCTTGTAGAATTCGTTCACACGGCAAGTCTTATTCACGACGATATTGAAGATAATGCTGATTTACGTCGCGGAAAGCCGGCGGCGCACATAACTTACGGGCTGGACACTGCTTTGAATGCAGCTTCCTGGCTTTATTTTGAAGCCCCAGTATGCATAAACAAGCTGCAGGTTTCGGATACACTTAAACTTGAACTCTATAAAACCTATACAAATGAACTGAGACGCCTGCATCTTGGTCAGGCAATGGATATTTTCTGGCACCGTAACCCCGAAGTATTCCCGGCTGAAAACGAATATCTTGCCATGGTAAAGTGTAAAACCGGAACCCTTGCAAGTCTTGCAGCGAAAATGGGCTGTATTGCAGGCGGTTTAAGCAAGGCCGAAGCAGAACGATTTGGCGGAATTGCAGCCGATATCGGAATTGGCTTTCAGATTATCGATGATGTAATAAATTTAACCACCGGCAACCCTGGTAAAAAGCGCGGCGACGACATTGTAGAAGGAAAGAAAAGTCTTCCAGTACTTATACATACAGCTCTGTGCCCGCAGGACAAACAGAAGGTGGCGGATTTTATGAAAGCGGCGGCCGCGGCAGGAATTGACTCGCCGGCTGTAGAAGGTTGTATTACGCTGCTGGAAGGAAGCGGCTGTATTGAAAAGGCGGCGGAGCGCGGCCGCACTCTTATAGAGCAAAGCTGTTCACAGTTCCACTCAGAAGAGATTCATGAACTCTTTACTTCTATGATACCGGAGAACTTCAGATGATTGAAAGAGCTGATACCTTAAACAATCAGGCTATTCTTCTCGCGTCTGACGGAGCTTATTCAGAAGCTATCGCCTGCTTTAAGCGTGCCATTGTAATTGACAAAAACAACTATCTTCTCTGGTTTAACCTTGGTGTAACTTACCGAGATGCCGGAAATCTTGTTGACGCAGAAAATTCTCTCGAAACAGCCTACCGTATTGCCCCAGAAAAAGACGATGTTGCCGAAACCTATGCTACAATCTGTCTTATGCAGAAAAAGCTTCCAAAAGTTCAGCAAATCTGTATTGATGGTCTTGATTTGAATCCGCTTAATTCTCATTTATGGAATCTTCTTGGTGTTACAGAATTCCAGTCTGAAAATTACGAAGAAGCTTCCAGCTATTTTGAACAGGCTGTTTCCATAAATCCATACTATCTGGATGCACTTTACAACCTTCGCGACACTTATTCTGTTCTTGACAATCGAAAAGGTGAAGCGGCATGCAATGTACGCATAAAGGAACTGGGAAAATGACAGAAAACTCAGAAAAAAAATTAGAAAACATCACAATCGTAGAGAAAAATATTCACCGCACGAATCTGCGCCGTCTTATCGATACTCTCTACCTTTTTGTGCCTATCGCCCTTGCCTTTGCAGGTTGTTTTCTCGCAAAACCAATCTGGATTGCCCTCACAAAAAAGGAAGATATCCCAGAGCTCTTCCGTTTTCTCTGTGCAGCAATTCTTTTTATAATTGCCGTATCATTTGTATTTATTATGACTAGAAAAATAAACCCGGTCATGAAGATCGGGATTTTCAGTAAAAAAGATTCTGTAGATTAGTTTTTACTAGGCCAGCAGATGTTCATTTGCAAGTTTGCTGATTTCGGCTGCCATATCTGAAAGAGCAACCTGCTTCTGAATACCGCCCATTTCAAACGCAACCTTTGGCATACCGTAAACAATACTTGTATCTTTGTTCTGACCAAGTGTCCATGCACCTTTTTTTCGCATTTCTGTAATCTGAGCAGCACCATCTCTACCCATACCAGTCATAATAACGCCAAGGGCCCGGTTTTTGAAAATTTCAGCAATAGACTCAAAAAGAACATCGCACGAAGGTCTGTGACCATTTCTAGGTTCGGTCTGAGACAGCTTAATAAAGTTTCCAAGCGGCTTATGTTCTACAAACATATGATAGCTTCCAGGTGCAATATAGACGTGTCCTCCAAGAATTGGCTCGCCATCTTTTGCTTCTGTAACAGGAAGCGGACAAATGTTATTAAGACTGTTTGCAAATTCAGCTGTAAATCCGGCCGGCATATGCTGAACAATAAGAACCGGCTGTTTAAGATTAGGATCTATGTCCTTAAATACATCGCGCAGGGCATTTGGTCCACCAGTTGAAATACCAATTGCAATGATTTCGATTTTACCGCCTTGGCGTTCTGGAACAATTGCAACCGGCTGCTTTGGCTTAGGCTGGAACCAGCTTGAAGGAACAACATCTGCCTTTGTAATTGAAACAGATTTTGCAGTTTCTTCGCCCTTCTTTTTGATTACGAAACGTTCAGCTTCCTTAAGCTTAATCTGATGGCTGAAGAATTCCGGATCCGGAATCTGCTTGCCGTGCATAATTGCATAGGCACCACCGTAAGAAGCAATATATTCAATGATTTCATTTGTTACATCACCAATTTTAAGGGTAACAGAAGCGCCAGGCTTTGTAATAAAGTCAGAAGCACCAAGCTCAAGACATTCAATTGTAACTGCAGCGCCTTCTGTTGCAACGCTCGAAAGAATGATAACAGGAACATCAAGATGAAGTTCGTTTCTTTTCTTAAGGAACTGAAGTCCTGTCATAACCGGCATTTCAATATCAAGAAGAATTACATCCGGTTTTGCTGTTTTAAGTTTATCAATAAGGTCCTGACCATTTTCTGCTTTTCCGCAGACTGTCATACCTGTAGTTTCATCAACAATACGTCCTATAAGATTCCGCATTAAGGCAGAATCATCACATATCATTACCGAAATATCATCCATATTTACAAATCCCCGTGAGTTTATAGTTATTTGTTTGTGTTTTTACCGTAAAAACAAGCCCACTCTGTCTTTATAAACTCGAAATTAGTTTTCATTCCAAACAATGATTCAGAATGACCAATATAAAGATAAGAATGAGGCCCCATAGAATCATAAAAATGATTTATAACGGCTAACTGAGCTGCCTCATCAAAATAGATGAGTACATTACGGCAGAAAACAACATCAAGGTTACGTGCACCAGAATCGTGTTTAAGGTTATGATAATCAAAACGGATTGTATTCTTGATTTCATCCTTAATCTGATAGCCACCGTCTACCTTTGTAAAATACTTAGAAAGATAATTTTCGGGAACTCCTTCTACACGAGCATCCGGGTAGAAGCCCTGTTGTGCTGTCATGATTGACTTGAGCGAAATGTCCGAAGCAGTAATCTGGAAATTGAAATCTGGCGGACAAATTTCCTTCATAATCATAGCAATTGTGTAAGGCTCTTCGCCTGTTGAACAACCTGCACTCCAGATTTTGATTGTCCGGTCGCCAGTTGTTTTTTTATACTCAATCACATGCGGAATTACATAATTAACAAATGAATCAAAGTGCGGCTGATTTCTGAAAAAACGGGTAAGATTTGTAGTAACTGCATCCAGCATTATTTTCATTTCTTCCGGATCTTTAGAAATCAGGGCATAATACTCTTGTGGCGTATTCAAGTTCTTCTTGCGAAGTATTTCTTTTATACGGCTATCGAGAATCGATCTGTTTGTGGCCGAAAAAGTGATTCCGCTTTCATCATATATTACTTTGCGGAACAATTCATAGTCGGCATCGCTAAGTACATCTAACATAACGTTAATTATACACGATAGTTGGAGAAAAGTAAAAAAAAATTTAAATCCACATATAAAAAAGCGCTTTCATACAAATACAACTCGCTCAGCGGAAATGATGCTTCGCGAGGTTGTATTTTTATTACGCGCTTTTTTATAGAAAACCAGTATTTTCTTTTCTCTAACTATCGTTTATCTTTGAATACGGCCAGAACCGTTACCGGCTGCGAGTTTTTCTACTTCGTCTACACTTACCATGTTGTAGTCGCCTTCGATTGAGTGCTTGAGACAGCTTGCTGCAACTGCGAATTCTACGGCATCCTGTGTTGATTTACCGTTGAGCAGAGCGTAAATGAGTCCGCCACCAAAGCTGTCGCCGCCACCAACACGGTCTACGATGTACATTTCGTATTCCTTAGAGAAGCAGTAGTCTTTTCCATCATAAAGAAGGGCTGCCCAGTTGTTGCGGTTTGCGTTGATAGAAGTACGGAGGGTAATTGCAACTTTTTTGAAACCGAACTTGTCTGCAAGCTGTTTTGCAACTGATTTGTAGCCTTCCTTGTTGAGTTTTCCGCCTGTGATGTCGGTGTTTTCTGCTTCGATTCCGAATACGTCTTTTGCATCTTCCTCGTTAGAAATACAAACATCTACATATTTACAGATTTCTGTCATAGCTTCGCGAGCCTGATCGCGAGTCCAGAGCTTTCCGCGGTAGTTGAGGTCGCAGCTTACTGTAGCACCAGCAGCCTTTGCAGCCTTACATGCTTCAATACAAATTTGAACCATGTTTCCGCCCAGAGCCGGAGTAATTCCTGTAAGATGGAACCATTTACAATCCTTAAAAATCTCAGGCCAGTTGAAGTCTTCTGGTTTTGCTTCTGCAATAGAAGAGTGGGCACGGTCGTAAATACATTTTGAACCGCGCTGGCTTGCTCCGCGCTCGTTGTAGTAAATACCTACACGGTCGCCGCCACGAACAATGAAAGATGTATTTACACCATAGCGGCGAAGGCTGTTGATTGCAGCCTGACCAATTTCGTGCTTTGGAAGCTTTGTTACGTAATAAGCGTCGAGACCATAGTTTGCAAGAGAAACTGCAACGTTAGCCTCACCACCTCCAAATGTAGAAGTCATTTTATCAACCTGAACAAAACGAAAATATCCTTCAGGTTCCAGTCTAAGCATTATTTCACCGAATGTTACTACTTTCATGTTTTATCTCCTTGATTTAAGTTGTTAGCTGTTAGTAATTAGCTGTTAGCCAGAAATGTGAACATTGCGGAAGCCTAACTACTAACCGCTAACTACTAACTACTATCCTCTGATTTCCTTTACAATCTGTGCAGCCTCTTTTGTAAGACGCTCGATTTCTGCGAAGTTGCCCGCATTAATCAAATCCCCCTTCACCATCCAGCTGCCGCCGCAGGCAAGAATCTTATCGCAGGCAAGGTAGTCGCGCACATTTGTTGCGTTGATTCCACCGGTTGGCATGAACTTCATCATTGTGTATGGAGCGCTCATTGCCTTAATCATTTTAAGACCGCCGGCATTTTCAGCCGGGAAGAACTTTACAACATCAAGGCAAAAACCGAGTGCAGCCTCGAGCTCTGTTGGAGTCATAATACCAGGTGTGATTGGATAGCCCTTTTTGATACAGTATTCAACAACCTTAGGATTAAGACCAGGGCTTACGATAAACTTAGCGCCCGCACCAATTGCGCGGTCAACCTGTTCTGTTGTAAGAACGGTTCCAGCTCCCACAAACATATCAGGGAATTTCTTAGAAATAGCACGCATACTTTCTTCTGCAGCATCTGTACGGAAAGTAACCTCTGCACAAGGAAGCCCGCCCTTAATAAGAGCTTCAGCAAGCGGCTGAGCATCAGCCACCTTATTCAAAACAACGACTGGTACAATTCCTGTCGCGCCAATCTGCTTTAATGTATCATTCATATATGCCTCTTTTTTATTATGTAACATACTAGTATTTTAGTTTTATAATATTTTATCACTTCTTATTTTATTTGTCATCAATATATTTATAATTTATACAGTTTGTTATTTCAAGAAAAAATCAACTGCATTCTGATAACAAATATTCTGAACCAGTTTACCCAATGCTTCTTCGTGCCATGGGAACTCGCCGTTTTCTACAAGGCCGCCGACAAAATTGCAGAGAATGCGGCGGAAGTATTCATGGCGAGGGTATGACAGGAAACTGCGGCTGTCTGTGAGCATACCAACGTAAGAACCAAGCGGAGCTGTTCGGGAATACACACGAATCTGTTCTTCAATTCCATCTTTATGATCATTGAACCACCAGGCAGGACCAAACTGACAGTTACGGAAGTTTGCAGCCATTGTTGCAAGAGCTTCGTTATCTTTTGGATTAAGATTATAGAGAATTGTGCGGGCAGCTGGCTCAGCACTGTAAATTGCATTAAGAACTGCACTAAGCTGCTGGGCAAAATTGAAATCGTTCAGGCTGTCTTCGCCGATATTTTTTCCTGCCAGATTGAACATTGCTGCATTGTTATCGCGAAGGGCTCCAATGTGAATCTGCATTACAAAGCCTTTTTGTGCATAAAGCTTTCCCAATTCTATCAAAACCCAGCCCTTATATTTAGCCAATTCATCTGGGCGGAGTTTTTTACCAATCCAGGCTTTCTCAAAAATATAGTTGACATCATCGTAGTTTGTAGGAAGATAGAAATCATTTTCAAGAGAATGATCACTGACAACTGAACCATTCTGCTTAAAAAAGTCCATGCGGCGGCCAAGGGCTTCAATCATATCTGCAAGAGATTTGAACTGAGTGCCATCCATTTGCTGCAGGCGGCTGATATATTCAGGGAAGGCAGGACTTTCTGCATTAAGTGCAAGGTCCGGACGGAATGACGGACGAACCTTACAGTCTTTCCAGTCACCTGCTATTTTCTTATGCCATTCAAGACTGTCGAGCGGATCATCTGTTGTGCAGAGTTCACGAACGCCAAGCTTCTGAAGAAGACCTCGAGGTGCATAGTCAGGTTTGGCGAGAAGTGCGTTACATTTGTCCCAAACTTCGCGGGCATTTGCTTCTGTAACAGCTTCTGTGATTCCAAAATAGCGGGCCAGTTCAAGATGACTCCAGTGGTAAAGCGGATTTCCCGGACAAAGCTGAAGTGTACGTACAAAGGCAAGATAGCGTTCATAATCTGCCGAAGCAACTGCGGCAGCACCGCCACGCTCCTCATCTGATTTTACACTGCCATCTTTACGGATGTGCCCGGTTATAAGATTTTCATCTACGCCGGCAGCACGCATTGCTCGCCACTTGTAATGATCATGGTCGAGCCAGGCATTTGCGAGATTTCCCAGAGGTTTATTCTCAAAAATCTCCTGTGGGCTTAAGTGATTATGAAAATCAAATATAGGCTGATTTTCTGCATATTTGTGGTATAGAGTTTTTGCAGCTTGACTCTGCAAAATAAAATCATCATCTAGAAACGCTTTCATATTTTTATCCTCGTATTCTAGTATACCACAAACAGCACTTCTATGCAAAGAATTTACTTTGTCTTTTCCGTCTATTCTGTAAGAGTAACATCAACAATAAGAGTAATTTCTTCATAAGAAAAACCTCATGCCGCTAAGCATAAGGTTTTCTGAATAATTATCAATATAAATGTGAGATACCTAATATGTGTTTATGAGGTAGTTAACATGCCTTATAAGCTTTTAAGAACCTCACGCACAGCGCCGTTTCCGGCATTAAGTTTTGCAAAGTATGCTTTTACAGTATCTGCAAGTCCTGCTTCAAAGAGGTCTACACCAAAGATTTCCTTACGGTGAAGAAGGGAATCAATGTCACCTGGAACATACTTTTTGCAGTCTTCCAGAAGCGGGTCCGGACTGAGTTCAAAAGGCTTTCCGTCGTCGCCGATTCCTGTAAGGTAGCGGAGCCAGAGAGCAAATACAAGAGGATGAACCTTAAGATTAGAAATGCTGAGTTCTGGGCGTGCAAGATAGCCTTTGATTGTCTCGCCAAAGCGGATGCTGAGCTTCTGAGATGTATCGCAGGCAATGCGCTGTGGAGTATCAGGCATGAATGGGTTTGGAATACGAATATTTACAACCTCGTCGATAAAGTCACGGGGCTTAATGATTCCAGGATCAACTACAACAGGAAGTCCTTCTTCGTAGCCGAGTCTCTTAACAAGACGCAGCAAATCAGCATCTTTCATTTCATCTGCAATAAGTTTGTAGCCGAGTAAGCAGCCACTAACAGCAAGGAAGGTATGAAGAGGGTTCAGACAAGTACAAACCTTCATTTTTTCTACCTTGTCTACAGTAGCGCGGTCTGTAAAGTAAAGACCTGCTTTTTCGAGCTCTGGGCGGCCGTTCGGGAAGTTATCTTCAATAACCAGATACTGACATTCCTCTGCGTTTACAAAAGGAGCGACATAAGTTTTCTTCGAAGTGATTACAGGCTCAAGCTGTTCGATTCCATCATCAGCAAGAATCTTTTCGATTTTTGCGTCAGGACGAGGAGTGATTTTATCAATCATTGTCCAAGGGAAGCTTACCTTGCTGGCATTGTTTACATAGTCGAGGAAGCCTGGCTTACATACACCGCGGTTTTCCCATTCTTTTGCAAACTCGTTTATAGCAGCATAAAGCTTATCGCCGTTGTGAGAACAGTTATCCATGCTGACCATAGCAACCGGAAGCTCGCCGTTTACATAGCGTTCGTGAAGAAGAGTTGAAACCTTACCAATGTATGATTTTGGAAGAACAGGCCCTGCCGCAAAATCATCTTCAACACCAGGCATAGAGACACCGGCTGCATTGCGCAAAAGGTAGCCTTTTTCTGTGATTGTAAAAGTAACCATCTGAAGTGATGGAGAACGGAAAATCTCAAGAAGGCGGGCCCAGTCTTTTTCGTTTTCAGAATCTGCGGCAAGTGCTTCCATAATAGAGCCTACAACAGTTTTTTCTACTGAGCCGCTAGACTTCAATGTAACAAGAGCGCCGATATTGTCGTGAGGGCGGTACATTTTTTCGATGATTTCATAGTCGTAGCCTTCTGCTACAACAAGACCGCGGTCAAGCACACCCTTGTTCAAAAGCTCCTGAACAACGTTAGCCTGGAAAGCTCGGAAAATGTTTCCGGCACCAAAATGAATCCAGAATGGATTTGCTTTAGTTTCAGCTTCAACAGCTGCACGATCAAATTTTGGAAGGGAATAGCCTTTTGCTTCCCATTCACTTGTATTTTTGATTCCTTCGATTGTAAGTTTCATGTTTTTCCTCGTAACTGGTATTCTAGCATATTAGTTATATAAAAGCAAATAAATTGAAAACTAAAACTCTTCATCAGCCAAAAGCTCTGCAAGATAAAAAATAAGGGCACATTCATTTTCCTGCCATATTCGTAAGCTTCGTCTAACAGCCCAGACAAGATAGCCTTTTACCTTATTATCTTTTTGAATGCGGCAAACAAGCACAGATTCAAAGCCGTTTTTTATAAGTGCCTGATTAAATTTTGGAGAATACTTTTTTACCAGATCCAGCGTACTTTCTGAAAACATATCATCTTTCATAAGCTCGCACAAATCAGAAGCATCTTCTAAAAAATTTTTATTCAAAACAGCTTTCATCTTTCCATCAGATCCAACATAGAGTAAATCCTTCATTTGAAGAATTTCAGTAAGCGGCGGCATGGCTTTTACTAATTTTTGTTCAAAACCCTGAACTTTTTCCAGATCTTTTTTTAATTTATGCATATTGGTATATATGCCGTCTTTTGCAATTTTTCTGATTTCGATGTTTTTGTGAACTGCTTCTTCATAAATTCTGTAGCAGTTGCGTCCCCTGTGTTTTCCAAGGTAAAGCATTTTATCAATCAAGCCGAATAAATCTGAATATTCATCTGCATCATATGGAAAGCTGGCAGCTCCTGATGTTCCGGTAATAAAGGCTGAACCATTGTCAAAGTAAACATCTGTTCTTAAAGCCTTGGAGTTACCATAAAGATTATTAAAAAAATGAATTTTGTCATCTCTTGTAATATTCTTTAAGTCAACAAGCAGAAGCTCGTCTCCACCAAAGCGCCCGACAAGCCCGCAGTCTTTTGCATATTCTGCAAGTCCCCGAGTAACCTGCGTCAGAGTTTTATCACCAGCCGCATGACCAAAGGTATCGTTAATAGACTTAAAATTATCAAGGTCTATAATGGTAAAAGTAAACGGTGTTTTTTCAAAGATAAGGGAGCGCACAAATTTTATTGAATAAGAACGATTCAAAACTCCGGTAAGAGGATCTAAAATTTCTTCCAGACTGATTCCGTCAATCAGCCTGTCAAAATAACTGTATTTTCTGAGGTCGTCAATAGTATAGAGAACCTGTGACCCGTCATTTTTGTTTTCACTGCGGATTACATCTGTTATATCAACAAAGCTGCCGACAAGTCCTACAATCTCATCGCCATCATACAAGGGACGCTTAGACGCAATTATATCCCTTTCTTCCCCGCGAATTATGCATTTTCCCTGAACCTTATAGGTAGTCTGCCCCGCTAAAACTCTAAGCTCATCCTGTTTATAGGGTTCTGGATCTGTGTGCCAGCCCATATCCTCATCGTTTTTCCCAATCAGAACATCAGCCGAGTCAAAGCCATAATAATCGAGAAAAGCCTTGTTTACACCAACAAAGCGCCGGTCTTTATCCTTCCAGAAAACACAATCCTGAGATGTATTGATGATGCTGTTAAATAATCCAACATTCATTTGCATGTTTGAGGACCCCTGTATAACAAATAATTATAAAGGAAGAAAAAAATATCGGCAAGTTTTTTTCCAGATTTGTCTCAGACTTGAAATAATTTTTCAGATTGCCTAATCAGCTTGATTCTTGAAAAATCAAGAAATCAAACTGACAGGCCTCTAACCGGCAGAAGTAAATTATCTATACAACTTTACGCCGCTGCGATCAAATGATTTTTCGCAGGCTTCCCAGAGGCCCTGGAGATAGGTTGCCCCGAGAGCGCGGTCATAGAGTCCGTAGCCTGGCATTGCCTGTTCGCCCCAGATCATACGACCGTGGTCTGGGCGGATAACTCCGTCAAAACCAGTTTCGTAAAGAGTCTTTACAATCTTGAACATATCAAAAGAACCTGTGCTAGAAAGGTGAGCAGATTCCTGGAAGTCGAGAACAGGATCATCAATTGCAGTATTGAACTTAAGGTTGCGAACGTGAGCAAAGTGAATGCGTCCCTGAGCAGCCTTAATGAATTCGCAGAGGTCGTTCTTGCGGTTTGTACCATACGAACCAGTACAGAAAGTCAAACCATTGTGTGGATTGTCTACAGCCTTGAGCATGCGGCAAACCCCTTCCTGACTTGTAATGATGCGAGGAAGACCGAATACAGGCCATGCAGGATCATCCGGATGAATTGCCATATCAATATTGTATTTATCGCAGACAGGCATAATTGCCTTAAGGAAGTATACAAGATTGTTGAAAAGTTTTTCCTCATCAACATCTTTATACATCTGGAAAAGTTCCTTTACACGAGCCATGCGCTCAGGTTCCCAGCCTGGAAGAATAAAGCCATTTGAGTTTTTATCAAGGCGCTCAAACATTTCTTCAGGTTTTACACCGTCGATAGACTTAGAATTGTAAGCTAGAACAGTTGAACCGTCTTCGCAAGAGCGAGCCAGTTCAGAACGAGTCCAGTCGAAAACAGGCATAAAGTTGTAGCAAACCATATGGATGTCTTCCTGACCAAGGCGCTCCAAAGTCTTAATGTAGTTTTCGATATACTTATCGCGGTCGCCGCCGCCAATTTTAATATCATCGTGAATATTTACGCTTTCAATACCAGCGATTTTAAGTCCAGCATCGGCAACTTCTTTTTTGATTTTCTGAATAGCCGAAAGTTCCCATGCGTCACCAGGAACAGAATCATACAAAGTTGTAATAACGCCGTGTACTCCAGGTACTTGACGAATCTGCTGCAAAGTAACGGAATCAAAACCTGTTCCGTACCAACGTAAAGTCATTTCCATAAAATATATCTCCTTAATTATGGGGAAAGCCTTCCCCTCGCTCGCACTTCGTTGCTCGCTACCCCTTCCAGCGGGGGCACCTCCCCCGCAACGCCCCCTCTTATTTTCAGTATAACATCACTTAAACGTTTTATCAACTAAAATACTTGCATACTAGTATGACAATATTGCATATGGGGAAATCTTCTTACTTAGAAAGTTTTTCAAGACATATTGTAAATTATTTGCCAAGATAAAAACCAGATTTGCTGTATTCCTGCCATTTATTATACATTTCCTGGTAATTATCTTTTATAAAAGACTGGATTTTATTGATTTCTCTATCATTCAAAACTCCCCTTTCCTGAAGAATTGAATCACCATTTCCCTTAACGAAAAATTTTGCAGAACCTTCTTCCGTCAATTTTGAATCACTTGCATGAACATGCATAGCTTCCATCTGATGATATTACAGCTGCACCTTTACCATTATTCAAATCAAAAACACGAATTCCTTCATCAGTTTTTTTATATGCAAATCCGCAGACAATCATATCTGCATCATCTGAAATCTGTTTTAAATCAGGCATACTGAACCTCTACTGATTTTATTGATTTGAGAAACTCTTCTGGCTGGATATATAAACTTTTCAGAATTGGAATTAAATCAATATATTCTTCTTCAGATTCTTTATTATGAGCATACTTTGCCATAACAACAAGATATCCATTATCCCAATGCACAACAGACTCGTATTTTTCCAGAGAATACGGAGCAATAAATTTTAATCTGTTGTCCCCATATGAGAAAATCGTATACTGTCCTTCATTTGAAAGATATGCCTTATCGTTCATTTCAGTTACCTGAAAATATTATAGTACAAACTGCTGAATAATGCGAGAAATAAAAATGTGCTAATAATACTATTTTTTTACAATCTTATAATAGAAAGTTGCAGTTGCAGTGTAATCATCAGCTTCAAAAAGCCATTTACTAATTTGTGCATTTATCTCATCCCGAACGATTGGCGTCAAAATTGATTCTGGAGAAATTTTGATTTCTGTAACATTCCCTGAAGTAAGAACCTTAAACGTTATTGATACTGTCTTTGAAGCATCAATCGTAGAGGCAGCAAGAGCAGAAAGATTTATAACCGGACTAGCAGGATTTATAAGAGTACGTGAACGACCATTTGACATTTCCATTTCTACCCTGCCCGAGCCGTTTGCTTTTGTTTTTGCAGTGGTTTCAGATTGAATACCGTTTGCTGCATTACCTTTGAAGGTAGAGTTTTTAATTTCTTCAAGAGCATTTGAGGTTGAAGATGAAACTTCATCTGATTTACTGCCTGATGTTGAAGAAGAACTTGTCAATTTTTCATTATCCTCGGTAGCCTTAATTCCAGCATATTTATCTGAAAAAGAATTTTCTTCATTCACTTTTTTTCTCGACCCTGTTGGAGAAATTAGCTCTGGTTCGTCATCAAACATTGCATCCCAGTCTACTTCTTTATTTCTCTTCTGTTTTGTCTGATTTTCGAAAGCCTCCATAGGGTCCTGATACAAAATCTGTTCTACAGATTCACTCTTTTGTACGGGAGATGATTTTGTATTCTGATTTTGTTGAGTTTTTGGAGTCTCTGTCTTTTTAGCAGTCTGCTTTGGAGTATCAACTTTTTTTGGAGCGGGCTTTGGACTTTCCTTTACTGCAGTTGCCGGTGGAGTTTCAACAACTGGCTGAGTCTGTGCCGGTTCACTCTGCGCACTTGCCGCACTTGCACTTGCCGCCTCTGAAGGAGCGGAAGCTTCTTCGATTTTCTGCACTACAGGCGTAGAAGAAAGAACAATCTGCACTTCCTTGTACTTTTTTTTCGGATGTGGCTTAATCACAAAAGAGAAAATCAAAAAAAGCAGCCAGAATAAAACTGTTCCTGCAATTGCGAAAAATTCGCTGGTATGAGAAACTGAACTGCCTTCGCCAAAAAGCGGCGTTCCTTTGTACTCAATCATTTTTCTGCTGTAGTCCTTAAATTAATGACGCAGTAACCGCTTTCACGTATTACATCAAAAATCTTAACGATTGTTCCATTTGTTACTTCTGAATCAGCTTCGAGAGAAACCGGGAACTCTTCTTTCTTTGTTGTACCGGTATCAAAAGTCAAAAGCTCATCGCCAAGACCTGCCATTGAAACTTCTTTATCATTAAAATATAAAACCCCGCTGTCATCAGCCGTAATAGTAATTCCCATAAGGCTTGTTGATTCAGCCGTATGGCTTTGCGGAAGATTCAGCTTTATTCCAGGAAGTGTTGCAAAAGTCGTAGAAACCAGGAAAAAGAGAATCAGCTGAAATACAATATCAATCATCGGGGTCATATCCACATTGGAGCGAATACCTTCCCTTTTGTTCTTAAACTTCATATACGCCTCGTATAGTAAATCCTAGAAAATTGCTCCACGTATTCGCAATTTTCTTTAACGGATTTTCGATTATATTAGATTTCGATACGGCCTGCGGCCTACTCAATCAACGGTGGTTGAGTGATGCGAAGCATCGTATCGAAACCACAATTTATCGGACACGACCCGTCAAACGCAAAAGCACAGAAGTAACTCTGGCTTCCATTTCTACAAGTCTTCTATTTACACGGGAAACAAAATAGTTATGAAAAATTACAGACGGAATAGAAACACACAAGCCTGCAACTGTAGTAACAAGAGCTTCTGCAATTGCACCAGCCAGAAGCGAAGGATCTCCCATAGAACCGCCGGCTCCAAGAACTCCAAAAGCCTTAATATTTCCGGTTACAGTTCCCAGCAATCCAAGAAGAGTCGCAATATTTGCAATTGTTCCAAGCGGAGTCAAAAGATGCTCAAGTCGTGGAACAACAAAATCCATTTCAGCTTCTACCGCTTCTCGTAAATCATGTTCTTCATAACGCCGGCAATCCATAGCCTTTTTTACTACCTGCGAAAGCGGAGTGTCTGCCTGAGCACAGGCAACGGCACAGGCTTCAAAATTTCCTGCAGCCATTGAACCATCCAGATCGCTCATAAGCTTCTGGTCACGTTTATTGATGTTATAAAAATAAATACATCGTTCAATAATAATAAAAGTAGCAATCACACCACAGATGATAATTGGAATCATCAATGGTCCACCAGATTTTAATGTCTGAAACATATTTCCTCCTGGATTACCGTGGCAAACCCGGTAATGACAAATGATTAGAAAACAAATTTTAAGAGCAAGGCAGCTGTACCACCACGCTCAACATATTTTCCTGCATAAACGCGAGTCTCACCCTTATACAGTTTTATAATATCATTTACACTTACAGCAGCACTCAGTGAAGGTGTTACTTTTACAAAGGCCTCTGCATTCAAAACAGGAACTCCAAAATCTGAATTAATATTGATTAATACATCAACCTTTGTTCCCCATCTTTCTTTTGAATCCTGCAGCCCCAGTTCAACCTTTACTGCATGATTATTTTCAAAAGCCGGAATATCAAGCCAGTTTGAATGCCAGCTTCCACTTATGCTGAAAATCTCATAAGTATAGGAAAGAGAAAAATCAGTTATCAAAAGCTGATGCTCCTTCTGCCGGATATAATACAAGCCGCTGACTTCCTTATTTAAATCAGATTGCCATACTCCGTTATCGTAAGCTGTCTGATAATACTCAATGCTTGCCTTTCCTGTAAAGGATTCTCTGAAAGGAAAAATCAGATTAAGTTTTCCATACCAGTCTGAAGTTTCTGAAGAATTAAAATTTATTTCAGAAAATTTATACTTTTCTTCCAGCTCATAATTGTGAGGCTTATAAGATTTTATTCCACCTTCTGCGCTAAGGCCTGCACGGCGATTAGAAAAACTGACTGGCAAGGAAACATCAATTCCAGCTGTAAAAGGAACTATTACTGCTTTCCCAAGAAGATGGTTTCCAACTACAGCCGAAGCAATTCCGTACAAGCGTACATAATCATTCTGCCACTGAAGGTCTACAGAAAACTCTGCACGATGCCCGTTTTTATAAGGCAGCTCAGTAAACTCTGTTCCAAAAGAATAAGCCGCAGTTATACCCGTATCAAAGCCATATCCCTTCCAGCGAAAATATACAGAAGGTTCAAGAGCAAGATATGCAATCACAGGAATAGCAGAGCAGGCTCTGTCGGCATAACGGTTATAAAATGCAACATCTGAAGTAAGACCTGTATAAAGACCATTTGAAAATTCATAAGAAATATTTCCGTTTGCTTTATAAGTATCGCGATTTAAAAGACTTATCTTTTCGCCATTCGAAAGCACATTTCCCTGGAGCCCGTCTGCCGCAGTCTGAAAACTTCCGCCTGCATTCCAGCTAAAATTATTTTTTCTGTAGGATTTTTCGATATTTATTTTTGTGAGACGGTCACTGAATCCGTCTGTAAGAGAATGCATTGCATAACCGATTGCAGAATCATGAAAGAGCTTTACCTGAAAAGGATTTTCTTCCGGATTCATTGTAAGAGAAATATCTCCCTTAAAAAATGTCGGGTAACCGCCACCAAGAATTCCTTCAAGGTATAGTTTTTTCTCCGGTGCTGCCACCTGTTCTTCAACAGGCTCTTCTTCTTCCTGAACTTCAACTTCCGGTAACACAGGATTTATGTCTCCACTTCCCCTTTTCTTTTCGCCTGAAAGAACATCACTAAAATCAGGCAGTGCATCTTTACCTGCCTGTTCTGAACCACCAGTAATTACTGTTGTAACTTCGGGAAGTTCAATATCCTTTGCAAAAACAAATCCTGTTATAAAAATACAGCATAAGCTGCATAAAATCTTCCTAAAAAACAATTTCATAACCAGACTCCACTTAATTTCGTGCATCACCTGTTACACGGTCTACCCGTTCCGCCTGAATACTCTGCGGATACAACTCTTTAAGAAGCTTTGCCGTTTCGCGGGCGTCTCCGGTAAAACCGTCGGCCGCAAAAGCCTCTGCCGCTCCATAAAGTGAAGCTGCAGCTCCAGAAGAGTTTTTCATACTTCTATAAAACTCTGCGGCCTTAAGATACATTTCTGCGGCTTTTTTATTTTCACCATTTTTACGATTATAATCAGCAATAAATTCTGCATTAACAGCAGCATCCCCAGCCTCAGCTTCAGTCTGTTTTTTTAAAAGGCGTGAAGCAAGCTCAAAAGCTTCTTTTTGAGTGTAAAGGCTTTCGGCATAATATTTCACAAGCTCGGTTCCACAATGACGGCCCTCTCTTGTGTTATCTTCACCTAACTTTGAAAACTCTGTTTCTTTTTCAGCTATGCGACGGTCTGTTCCTTTTACAATTTTCTCAAGCTCTATAACCCGTTTTTCAATTCCATCATCAGAAGCCTGCCGTGCAAAATTCTTTAACATAAGCTTTGCAACTTCCAGAGCCTGAGAATAATTTTCCTGCTGGTAAAAGGCAGAAAGCAAAATCTTATTTGCACCATAACAATAAACACTTGCAGGATATTTTTGCAGCAAAGTTTTATTAAACATTATCGCCCGGTCAATTTCACCAAGACGCAGCGCACAGTCTCCGCCGTAAAAAAGTGCTGCATCACTGAAATCTCCGGAAGCATATTTGTAAATATACTTTGTAAATCTGCTGTAGGCTTCGGCATACTTTTCATGTGAATAATAGATTTCACCGGAACGATACATAGCCTCTTCTGCATAAGAAGATTTTGGAAACTGCTCATAAACACGGCGGTAAGATTCATCGGCAAGAGAAAGTTTTTCCTGGCGCTGATAAATCTCCGCGGTCATGAAAATTGTCTGGGCGGCAAAATCGTTGTGTGAGCCGGTATATGGCGCAAGCAGTTCAACCGCATCCTCATAGCTTTTATAATCTGCAAGAATTTCTGCACATAAAATTACAGCCTTTTGTTTCTGCTCACCTTCCGGAGAATAGCGTACAAGATTTTTTGCCTGCAAAACTGCACTCTTAAAATCATTATTTTGAAGGGCAGATTTTACAGCATACTCATAAGCCTTGAGAACATAAAGATTCTGCTTATCTGGAGCATCCATTGTAAAACGCAGGAAAGAAGCATAAGAGTTTCTAAACTCTGCAAGATTGTATTCTGCATAACCCTTATAATACAAACTTAGCGGCACAAAAGAATTATCAGAAGATTTTTTTGTTATATACGAAGCAAAATGTTTTACAGCCTTTTCCCAGTTTCTGAGATTTATACAGCAAAGGCCTGCCATATATTCACTTTCAGAAAAATTTCCCTGTAAAGAAATTTCATATGCCTTTTCAAAACGACTGCACAGGAACAAAGCCATTACATAATCAGAAGAATAAGAATTCAGCTTATCATATTCCGCACAGGCTTCTTCATATAAACCGCGCTTACACAAAGAAGACGCATATAATTCCTCGCAGGAAGGATCAACTTTTTCGTACTGCATTTTTTTGTAATAATACGAAGAAAGAACATAAATCGAATCCTGGCCGGGATTTTTTATTTTTTTATAAACCAGGGGAATTTCATTCCATTTTTCATTTCTGAATTTGCATTGAAGGAGAGTTGAATAAAAGGAATCATTGAGATTTTCAATCTGTGATTTTTTTACAGCAGTTTCGATTGCAAGAAGTTTTTCTTCAGCAAGAGAAGCATTAGCTGCAGAAACATCTTTTTCAAGAAGTATTTTAGCAGAATAAAATTCACGAAGAATCTTAATATCAGAATCGGTCTGGTTATTTATATTTGATAAATAACTTTTGGCCTTTTCAAAATTCTTCTGATTAAATTCTTCTATCGCAAGCCTAAGCCAGGTTTCCGGCCTGCCATCAATAACATTGTCTGCTGCGAAAACAAAAGTTCCCGCAATCAGAATAAGTAAAGCAATAATAAATTTCTTCATATAAGGCTAATTAGGAAAGAACCTCTCTGAAGATTTCACGCGCGTAAGATAAACAAAATCATCAGCGTAATAATAACAGAAATTTTCGAGGGTCATTTCCCTTCCATTCATAAAAACATTGCAGGCAAATCCACCGTCATCCTGAAAATACGGAAAGAATGCTACACACTCATTAAAGGCCATAATTTCAGGCGAAACAGTTCTGTCTCTACCTCTGATTGCACCAAAATACAAAGTACCCGGCTCGGTACTTGCAAGCACATAAAGCAGTGAATTAAGGACTGCAACTGTATAACCAGAATTCTCAACAAAGGTAACAGTATTTGCTACACCTTTTTCAGTAATTGATGAAGCAAAAGGATTTACCGTAACATCAACTCCAGACTGATTAAAAAGATATGTTTTTCCCGCATAAACAGAAACTACAGCCGAAGCAAGATTTCTTACCCAGTTCAACGAAAAGAACAAATCATATTTTTGAGAAAGGATTCCCTGTCTTCCATTGTCCTTTACCTGAACAGTTTCTTTTATAAGAGGATTCCGCATAATCATTCCGCCGGAAACAGGCTCTACAAGCCCGTCTGCTATCCATTTAACAAATCCGGCAGAAGAAAGCAAGAGATTCTTTTCCGACACATCTGATGTTTCAGCTTTTTCGAACTTTTCTCCCGTGGAAATATGTACAAGTTCATTGTTTTCATCATACATTGCATCAGCAACACTTGTGATTGAAGGCAGTTTTTCCCGAATTACTGCACACATCTGCTTCATACTGTGATACATTTTTGGATCAGAAAGCACATAATTCCAGGGAAGTTTTGTTTCTGTGATTGTCATTACGTCTTCAAAAGAAGCCGAATAGAATTTTTCGAAAGGCATTCCGGTTGGAACTCCGCGGGCTGCATAATGACCAAAAATCACAAGGTCAGCAAGGGCAATTTTTCCCTGAGGAGTAAACTGAATAAAAACTTCGCTGTTTTTCAGAAAATAATAACGGATGCGTAAAGCTTTTCCGTTTCGCTTATCGCGGATAAGAACCCAGCTTCCGGCTACATCACCAGGATAAAGCTCCTGTTCTTCGGTATACATACCTTTATCAGAAAAAACATTAACTTTTACTACAGCACGAGGTGCTACAAAAATATTAAAGGTGGTATCATTTTCTTCCAGACGAATCTGGAACTTTTCTCCGTTATCATTAGCACGGATTTCCGGAGCGTTGGCACGAACTTCAGACAAAGGGGCAACAAACCAGTGTTCTTCAAGTCCTGAACGGATTTCTGAAGAATCTGGAATTCCAAGCCTGTTATAAGCGGCAAAAAATGGAAACGAAATACATAATGCCGTAATCAGACAAAGTAATTTTTTCAATTTATCCTCCCCTCGCCGAACGGTTTATGACTTCATAGTCTCACCGGCCGGGTCTGTGTCGGTTGCTCCGGCTGCAAGACGAATCTCTGCTTCTACAAGAGTTCCATCCGGCATACGAATCATATTTTCATCCACCTCATCCGGATGGCGTCCGACAGGTGCATTTGAAAGCAAAAGCTTAAGGCGGTTCAACTGATTAACTTCAGAACTACCCGGATCGTAGTCGATTGCACTGATATTTGCATCAGGGAATCGGCGGCGAAGCTCTTTTATCATACCCTTTCCGGTAACGTGGTTTGGCAGACAGGCAAAAGGCTGAACACAGGCAATACTTGGCGCACCTTCATGAATAAGTTCAACCATTTCAGCAGTAAGGAACCAGCCTTCACCGGTAATATTTCCAATCTGAACGATATCATCTACACCCTTCATCAAATCATAAATTGAAGAAGGAGCTTCGAAGCGGCGGCTGCGGCGCAGATATTTCTTCATCTTCTTTCGGTAAAGCTCGAGGCCCCAGACAAGGAGTCTTGCATTACGTTCTGTTTTTGAAGGAAAAGCAAGCTGCTTGTGACGGAAGATTCCGGTACTGAATGAATAGAAGAAAAAGTCTGCTAGGTCAGGCATTACACATTCCGCACCTTCGCGTTCAATTGTTTCAACAATCTGATTGTTTGCTGTCGGGTGGAATTTTACAAGGATTTCTCCAACTACGCCAACACGTGGCTTTTTAATTGGCTTAAGAGGCAGGCTGTCAAAGTCGCGGATAATATCGCGCATAATTTTATGATAGTTATGCCATGAAACCTTTTTGCTAAAGAGTGCTTCGGCACGGGCATTCCATTTTTCATACATCTGATTAGCGCTGCCAGGTACTGCCTCATAAGGACGAGTACGGTACAAAACGCGCATAAGCACATCGCCCACCATAATCGATTTTACAAGGTTATCAATTACCGGAAATGTAATTTTGAAACCAGGATTTTTTTCGAAGCCCTGGGCACTCAAAGAAAGAACAGGAATCTGGCCCCAGCCAGCGTCGTTGAGGGCACGGCGGATAAAGCCGATGTAGTTTGTTGCACGACAACCACCACCTGTTTGAGTAATAACAAGAGCAACTTTATCAACGTCATACTTTCCACTTTCGAGCGCAGAAATCATCTGTCCGGCTACAAGCAAAGATGGATAACATGCATCGTTATTTACGTATTTAAGTCCAGCTTCTACAGCCTTAGGATCTACAGCATCAAGAACAACAAAGTTGTAACCGCAGGCACCGAAAGCCTTCTGCAAAAGGCGGAAATGAATCGGTGACATCTGAGGTCCAATAATCGTATAGTTCTTACGCATTTCTTCTGTAAATACAACACGATTATAAGCTGAAGATTTTTTTACAACCTTAACCTTATTGCGGCGGCGTTCTTTAACAGCTGCAATAAGAGAGCGGATTCTGATACGAACAGCACCAAGGTTACTTCCCTCATCAATTTTGATAAGAGTGTACATGCGGCTCTTTGCCCGCAATATTTCATCAACCTGATCGGCTGTTACGGCATCAAGACCACAGCCAAAGCTTGTGAGCTGAACAAGTTCGAGCGAAGGCATTTCGCTTACAAACTGAGCAGCACGGTAAAGTCTGTTATGATAAACCCACTGGTCAATAATTCTGAGCGGACGTTCAATATTTCCAAGGTGAGCAACTGAATCTTCTGTAAGGACAGCAAGACCAAGACCGTTAATCATCTCTGGAATACCATGGTTAATTTCCGGGTCAAGGTGATAAGGACGACCGGCAAGTACAATACCGCTTCCACCCTTTGTGATAATTTCTTCGAGAGCCTCTTCACCCTTCTGGCGAACCTCTGCACGGAATTTTTCCTGTTCTGCCCAGGCCTTTTCTACGGCATCAAAAATCTGTGAGCGGGTAAGCTTTTCAAACTTAGGCAAAAGCTCTTCGCAAAGACGTTCAGCAAGACGGGTCTTATCGTAAATCGGCAGGAAAGGATCCATATAAGTAACAGTCGGATCCTGGCGGAGTTCATCAACATTGTTTCGAAGAACTTCCGGATAACTTGTTACAATCGGACAGTTATAATGATTTCCGGCTCCCTTATCTTCCTGGTGTTCATAAGGAGCACAAGGATAGAAAATAAACTTGATTCCACGCTGCAAAAGTGAAACCACATGACCATGGCTGATTTTTCCAGGATAACAAACCGATTCAGACGGAATTGTCTCCAGACCTTTTTCGTAAACGTTACGGCTTGACCTCTGGCTCAAAATTACACGGAAGCCAAGTTCATTAAAGAAGGTAAACCAGAGCGGGTAATTTTCGTACATATTAAGTACACGAGGAATACCAACATCACCCATTGGAGCATCTTCCGGCTTACGAGGCACGTAACTGAAAAGTCTCTTATATTTCCATTCAAAAAGATTTGGAAGCGGACCTGCATCGTCCTCATCAAGTCCTGTATTCTTTTTGTTGCTTGCGTCAATTACATTACCTTCAAGCTCGGCACCTTTTTCACAGCGGTTACCTGTAATGAAGGTTCGTTTTTCATCACCTGTTGAGAAGGTATTAATAGTAAGAAGACAGTTGTTCTGGCACTTACCGCAGCGGCGGAGCTCAAGGTCTACGTGGAAGTTTTCCAGCTGCTCGAGAGTTGCAATGTTCGAACGAACATCGTGAACAGTATCTTCCGGCTCACCAGGCTTTGGCATCATTAAATCCTGCCACTGGTCGTAAGCAATAAGGGCAGAACCATAAGCACCCATAAGGCCGGCAACATCCGGGCGGTAAACCTGAACGCCTGCAATTTTTTCAAAGGCACGGAGAATGGCATCATTAAAAAAGGTACCACCCTGCACTACAACTTTTTCACCTATGTCGCTTGCCTTGCGAAGTTTGATTACTTTGAACAAGGCATTTTTGATTACAGAATAAGAAAGACCAGCCGCAATATCAGCAACAGAAGCACCCTCCTTCTGAGCCTGCTTAACGCGGCTGTTCATAAATACGGTACAGCGGCTTCCCAAGTCTACAGGCTTCTGGGCCATCAGGGCAATTTTACCGAACTCTTTTACATCCATGCCCATTGTGTTGGCAAAGTTGTCGAGGAAGGAACCACAGCCGGAAGAGCAGGCTTCGTTAAGCTGAATCGAAACGATTGCACCGTCCTTCATGCGGAGGCACTTCATATCCTGACCGCCGATGTCCAGCAGGAACTCAACGCCAGGAACAAAGAAGTTTGCAGCGCGGAAGTGAGTGATAGTTTCAACCTCACCGGAATCTACACCAAGAGCTGCCTGGAAAAGTGCTTCACCATAACCGGTTGAAACTGCACGGGCAATATAAACATCTTCAGGAAGCTGGGCATAAAGGTCTTTAAGAACCTGAACTGCAAGCTCAACAGGATTTCCCTGATTGTGAGCGTAGAAGTCCCAGATAATACGACCGTCTTTGTCTATCAAACAAGCCTTTGTAGTTGTAGAACCAGAGTCCAGTCCAAGGAATACAGGTCCGTGAGTCTTTTTCAAATCGCCGCGCTTAGCCTTCTGCTCAGAGTGGCGAACCTGGAACTCGTCCAGCTCAGCCTGATTTTTGAAAAGCGGTTCAAGGCGCTGAACTTCGGAAAGTTCTGCACCAACAAGATTTTTAAGATTTTCACGGAACTCAGTGATTGTAGGAAATTTAAAGTTATCTGCAGTAGTTTCGACAGGCTCAACCACCGTAAATTTTCGCTCAGCACCAAAGGCACAACCAGAAGCAACAAAAAGCTGGGAATCTTCAGGAACAATAATCTCATCATCCTTCAATTTCAAAGTTTCAATAAAGCGCTGACGCAGCTGATCCAGGAAGTGAAGCGGTCCACCCAGAAAGGCAACATGGCCGCGAATCGGCTTACCGCAGGCAAGCCCCGAAATTGTCTGGCTAACTACAGCCTGGAAAATAGAAGCCGCAATATCCTCACGGCGAGCGCCTTCATTAATTAAAGGCTGAATATCAGTTTTAGCAAATACACCACAGCGGGCCGCAATCGGGTAAATCTGCTGCATGCCTTTTGCAAGCTCGTTCAATCCCATAGCATCAGTTTCGAGCAGAGCTGCCATCTGGTCGATAAAAGCACCTGTACCACCGGCACAGGTACCATTCATGCGCTGCTCTACACCACCGCGGAAATAAGTAATCTTGGCGTCTTCACCACCAAGCTCAATTACAACATCAGTTTGAGGAATCAGTTTTTTTACAGAGGTAGTAGCGGCAATAACTTCCTGAATAAAAGGAATATTCAGCCACTGAGAAACAGAAAGTCCGCCCGAACCGGTTACCTTGGCGGTAATAGTACGAGCCGCGCCGCCTTCAACATTAGACTCCAGAAAATCAAGAGCCTTATATACAACAGCAATAATCGTGCTGCGGATATCTGCACGGTGACGCTGATAGTCGCCGTAAATTAATTTATCATCATCATCTAAAACAGCAACCTTTACAGTCGTTGAACCTACATCTATACCAAGCCTTATCGGCAGTAAAGTTTTCTCACTCATATCCTATAATTTTAACGGTTATCCCCTACTTAGTCAAACCGACGAAAATTTCGCGGATTTTCTTTGTAAATTCCTCAGTATCTGAACGAAGCTGACGAAGGAAAGAGTTATCTTCCAAAGGACCAATTACAGCATTCAGTTCATTTTCACTATGATAAACCATGCTGCGGTAATAATCCTTATAATCTTTTTCACGAGATTTTAGCGAAGCATTGAAAATATCATAAGCAACAATTGAAACATCATCTGTAATATTACGGTATAAATCAACTGAAAACTCTTCGATTGGGCGTGAATAAAGCTGTTCAAGAAGATAAAGTGCATAGCGAACTTTATACTGCTCATAAGCACATTCACAGAATTTATAAAACTGATGTACAGACTCCCAGTTATTTACAGTACCATTCTTTATAGCTTCAAAAAGCTCTTTGATTTTTTCGGATGGAATAATCTGACCACCAACATTTTCCCATTCAGTATAAAGAGGAAGCTTACGGATTCGTTCTACAAGATCCAAAGTAAGCATTTCCTGATTCAAAGACTGGCAAAAATCCATAAGTGTACGGGTTGCAAAGTACTTTACAATCTTACGATATATCTTATAAGATTGCACAGGCTTATAAATTACTGCACCAAACTTCTTCTGACAGATAGGGTCTTCAAGAGTAAACTCTGCTTCAGAATTCTGATGAAGGAAGTCTTTGGCAGCCTGATACTGCTCTTCATGAGTAGTTTTATTTTCCATGTATTCACTGTCTATAGATTTCAGATATCCTGCTGTCAGACCAATTAATCTGTCGAGAGCAATCATAATCTCCTGCATCGTATCAGGCGCAAGTGGATCTGTTTCTATATACTGAATCTTTTTTACACGTTTATCACGCTTAAGGAATTTATTTTTATTTCTGGTGATGGCAAACATATCATACATAAACCACCAGGCAGGAATAATAGAGATTTTTGAAGAACCATCTTTTCCGGGAGCAACCAAAGCAAAAGGATACTGAATATCAAGCTCATACTGATAACTTCCCTTTGAAACAAGTACAAAAGATGCGAAACGCGAATTATGTTTAAAATCACTGCAAAGACCTGGCCAGAAGCCTCGCTTTGCATAAATTTCACCATCGGGACTTCGGCTGTTATGATTACTTCCGATTGTAGCACCGGCAGCAATATTACTCTGCCCCATAACAGTTGCAGCAATAAGAAAGGAAGAATTATGATGCTGCTCATGGAAAGGATAAATCAGATTGTTTAAAACTTCACAGCAGGAAATTGTTGAGTTATCACCTAGTACAGAGTTCAAAAGTCTGGCACCATATTTTACCTGACAGTTACGGCCAATAACAAAACGTACGGCAATCGCCTGATAGAAAACCTTACTGCCATAGCCAAGAATGCCGTTGACCATTTCTACACCTTCACCAATCTGAGAAGGCTCTTCTTCACTCGACAGAATCGTAATATTTTTAAGCTTAAAGGCTCCCTTTATATAAGCCGCAGAACAAATCTTAGCATCTTTTACAATACTTACATTTTTGATAACAACATCATCTTCAACAAGACCAAAGGTGTTAAGCTCATGAGATACACCCACTTCAGTAAGCTCTACAAAACGGCGTAAAAGCTCCGGATCCTCGCGATAATGAGACCAGAGATAAGCATCTGCAGGAATCATGCTTTCAAAAGGAAGAACTTTTCTTCCTTCGTTTTCGTTTGCAACTCCAATCCAGACACGATGCTCTTCAGGTTCGCCGTTTTTTAAAATACCGTTACCAAATTTTGCATGGCAGGTACAGCTCATTTCGTTGATATTAAAAAGAATTACCCTGTTACCGATACGATAATTATCAAGATAAAAAACATTACGGATAACACAGAGATCTCCGGCAACAACATTACTCAGTTTTGAGCGGCGGATGCCACAACCAAGACGAAGGTCATTATATTTTAAAACTACATGCTGAATTTTTCCAAGAATAATGTAACCTGAGAAAAAAGAAAGATGTATAAGGCTTGGATCAAAACCACCCTCAGAATCATCAACAAAAAAATTATTCCAGCTAGGATCTTCGTTATGATTAAGATTTTTCTCAAGCACCTCAATTTCGGCACTTGTAAGGTGGCGCTTGCCCTTTAACAATTCTTCAGGGATTTTTTGTGATGAATAGTCAACCGGTGACTCAATTTTTACCATAGTTTATAGTTTAACCTATAATCAAAAAGTGAGCAATAAACTTTTTTTGGCACACGGATTCGGGGCTGTCTAAAAAGATTTTGCGTAGCAAAATCCAAATCCGTGTGACAATTATTATGTATTTATGGTATTGTTAACAAAATGTTTGGAAAAAGATTTTTTATTCCACTTACTTTATTTTTTCTCATTACCTCAAGACTTTTTGCTGCCCCGGTAAATCAAACTCTGGAATATACTCTCGAAAACGGCATGCAGGTTTTTATTCTGGAAGATTCTTCGGATGCTCAGGTTCATATTGAATATACCTGCCGGGCAGGTTTTTCTTCGCAGACACAGAGTACCTGCGGCTTTTTCAGGCTTTTTTCAAAACTCATTAAGGCCGCAAATCCTGCAATCAACTTTTCTGATATTCAATGCAATGCTGATTCTTCGCGTTATTTTATAGAAGCAAGTCCTTCAGAAGTAAATGATATTCTTTTCCGCCTTTCAGATGCAGTTTTCTCCCCGGATTTTTCTGATGATCTTTTAAGTTCTCAACTAAATTCTTTAAAAAAAGAAGTCAGCGATAATGCAAACTCTATGTCGTTTTACATAAACGCCGCCATAGATTCCAGAGTTTTTTCAGAAGCTCCCTGGAAGCATGATTCGGGAATTTACCCTCCTCTTTTCAAAAAAACTACAGAAAAAACAGCACGAACCATTCTCAAGCAGATCAGCGAACAGTGGTATACACCTAAAAACAGTGCACTTTTTATAAGCGGAAACATAAACGCAGACAAAACCCTTCTTATGCTGCGTAACAGCTTTGGCAGATTTTATTCCTCTTTCAGAACACCAGTTGAAAAGCCTTCTGTTCCTGTAAACAAACAGAGAAAATATGTTTTTCATTCAAACGAAATATCGCCGGAACTCACTCAAATTGTAGTTCAATATACAATGCTCGATATGGAAGAAAGCGACCTGATGGCACTTGCACTTGGTTATGAAAGTTCTCTTTTTAAGCAGCAGGTTTTAAGTTTTGAAGAATTAAATATCCCCGGTGATGAATACATAAATGTTTCAGCAGCACATAAAAAAGACAGTTCCCGTTTGATTATTCAAACTCTTTTGCAGCCACCGGAAAACAAAAAAGCCGCAGCAGCAACTTCTTCCTTTAAGCAGGTTTCGCTTTTTTTGAAGCAGCTTGATTTGATTCCGGAAATTGTCCGCCCGGAAGAGTTTGAATATGCAAAAAATCAACTTGAATACAGTTTGAACCGTAATGCCGCAATTCCAGCAGAATTAATGAAAACACTTTCGTCTTTCTGGGCAGTTCAACCCTACTACCAGGAACAGGAGACAAATCTGGAAAGCTTTGAATCGAAGACGGCGCTTTCGCTTATGAGCCGGAATCAAAAGCTTCGTGACAACAGCCTTACAGAAAGCATTTCTAAACTTAAAAGCGAAGAGCCTTTTGTTTTCATAATCATAAACAGCAAAGATTATAAGGCAAATAAAAAGTCTTATACGGCTGCCGGCTTTGAAGAAATCAATGAAAAGAATTCTTCCTGGTATGTGCAGACAATGTTCAAAGAAATGCGAACTGAATCAGAAACTCAGCCGCAGACAAAGCTTTATACAATCAAGGCTGATGCTGCAGACAATAATTATTATCAGAAAAATCTTGATTCCATTTCAGAAAGTCAGCTTTCAAATGGAATTCATTTTTACTCAAAAAACAAACCTCTTTCAGAACAGACTTCTTTGTTACTTTCAATAAGAGGTGGAAAATATAATTCTAATGATGATAATGGTTTTGAAGAAGTGATGATAAATCTTCTTGCAGGCCTGATTCAAAAAAAACTTCTTGCCGGACAGGAGCAGGGACTTTTGACAGGAGCTCCTTATGTAACTTCCAAGACCGGAATTTCTTCCAGTCAGATTATAATAGAATTTGACAGCACAGATACAATTGCAGTCTGCCGCCTTATTTCAGATGCAATTATTTACGGAGAAATTGCGCCTGCAGATGCCGACAGAGTTGTCTCTTCCCGCAAATACAGAAAACGACTGGAAAACGGAACCAGTTCAAATCAGATGTATGCAAAAATGATTGAATCTGTTTTTGGGAAAGGCCCTCTTTCAAATATTTATGAAGCAGAAAAGGAAATTCTTCTGGATACTGATTATCAAAAAATACTGGCCGCATACCCTGCCCTGCTTGATGCCACACGTTATACAATCTACGCAGCAGGAAATCTTGATAATAATCTATCTCACATCCTGGACGAATCGCTTGGCCTTCTAACAAGAACCGGCTCACAAACTGCATCCCTGCCCTCTGTTACCGCAAAAAAACGAGATCTGACAGTTAAAGTTAACCACACCTTCCTCACAGACATTCCTGCCGAAAAAGCAGGCCCGCAACCTGCAGTTTTGATTCCCACCACCGAATTTCTTGATCCGGTAATTTACGCGGGTACAGCACCGGAAGCAGGCACAAAAGCAGCAGCTCTTTACAACGCGGTTTTAAGTTATATTGGAACACTTCTTTCTAAAACAGATTCTTCAAGAACAGTTACCGTGCAACTGCCAGTAGCAGGAATTAATCTTGGCTCAATAACAATTCAAAATGTTACACACACTAAAGAACTTGATGCTCAATATAAAACTGCCATACAGAATATTACAGAAGCTTTAGGCCATATTCAGGCAAACGAAGGAATTGTACGTGATATAAAAAACAGCTGGATTCAAAAACAAATGACAGAAACAGGTTCAAACTCAGGTACTGCTATGTTGATGCAAAGTGGTCTGGAAACTGATTCAGGCGCATACTGGTATCTGGAGGAATACAATTTTATTCAGGAAGCAGAGGCTCAGGATTTTTACGAAATTATGGAATACTTTCCTGTACGTCCGCAAATCCGCGTTTATTCAGCAGATTCAAAAAAATAATTAAAAATCTATAAAAAAAGTTACATTCACTGTTGACAGTACTTTAGTTTTTCTATATATTAATATTCACGTTCAGCGATGAACTGATGGTTGCTTAGCTCAGCTGGTAGAGCAATGGACTGTTAATCCATGTGTCGCAGGTTCAAAACCTGCAGCAGCCGCTTTTAGACTTTCTGAAATCTCAGAAAGTCTTTTTTTTAACCTAAATTATTTTCAGAAATCAAACAATAAAAATGCTGATGCAGGTTTTGAAACGAAGTGAGCGGTCAAAAAAAATGCGAGCAATGGCGCAGCATTTTTTTTGATGAGGGCACAGGAGGTGCCCTCAAGCGAACGAAGGCGCCGTGGATGAAGCAAACAGGAGGTCTGCGACCGTCGCGGCAAAACCTTCAGTATCTGCAAAGATTCCCGTTCTGTTGCAAATTTGCATGTGCTACTGTAATATTATATTAAACAAACTCATGATGACCAAACAGGAAATCCGAAAGGAAATCAAAAACCGCATATCCTCGCTTAATGCAGATAGCCTCAAGGCACAGTCAGACACAATCTGTCAGATTATTCTTTCTTCAAAGCTTTACAAAGCCAGCACAGCAATTCTCGGATTCATGCCGCTTTCAGATGAAGTTGATATTACACCGGTAATTCAAACTGCCCTTTCTCAGAAAAAAAGGATTTTTCTTCCACGTATTATTTCTGGTACAAAACACATGGAATTTTACAGCATTGACAGCGACACGCAGACACAAAGCGGCTCCTTTGGTATATCAGAACCTCCTGCAGAAGACAGCAAAAGCTTTTCCCGATTTCTCGAAAAAATGGCAATAAATGAATATTCTCCTGCCGCGCACTCTTCTGATTATGTAGAAATCGAATCTCACGAAAGCCCAAGAGAACACATCTTGATTCTCGTACCAGGCCGTGCCTTTACAAAGGATGGAAAACGTCTGGGTCGCGGCAAAGGTTTTTACGATATATATCTTTCGCAGCTTCCACAGATTTTTGATATAAAAAAATCCGGTGTATGCTTCAGCCAGCAGATTCTGCCAGACCTTCCCACAACACCGGATGATATTATGATGGATTTCTTATTTAGTAGTAAACCCTAGAAAACTGCCCCACGTTTTCGCAGTTTTCTTTAACGGATTTGCTATTATTACTATTTCTGAAGAATAAACTCTACACGTCTGTTCTTCCAGTTATTATCCTTATCCTTAGGATTAACAACAGGCTTTGTACCACCCATTCCTTCTGTAGAAAGAGCAGCAGCATTTACACCACGTTTTGTCAGATAAACCTTGATTGCATCTGCACGTTCCTTAGAGAGTGGCATTGAAGCACGTCCCCACTGTGCGAGATTATCAACAGTCTCTTCTTCAGGATTGTCAGTAATCTTATTAGCGTGTCCTACAATAGTAACCTTATAATCCTTGAATTTCTTAAGAATGTCTGCAATACGATTCAATACCTTAATGTTGTTAGAAACTTTATCAGCATCGAGTTTAGCATTTGCAGTCTGGAAGTTAGCTGCATCAGATTCAAAGATGATTGAAGGAACAGCCATCTTCAAAAGGTTACCGTCACGAATTACAAGTACATCAACAGGAATTACACCTTTTACAGTTGAAGTCATTCCGAGATTATCAGTTACAGTAAACTCATAAGGATAGTCCATAGCAGACTGAACGCGTTCTGCATTTCCATTTACATCCTTCTGAAGGTTACTTAAACCGTCCCAGATAATTCTTTCTGTAATCTGGCTCTTTCCAGAAGTCTTCCAGAAATCCTTACCCTTTGGATCTTTGATTACGAAAGACCAGTTCTTAATCTTAGCTTTAGTAAATCCTGCAAGCTTAATATAAAGATCATCATCTACGCCGTCATTATCAGGGCTGAAGTATTCAGGAGCAGTCTTAACTGTAAGTTTTGGAGCAGTTGCAGTACAGATAAATGGAGATGAAACTGCGCTTACCTTATTGCCGTTGTTATAAACAACTTCGAGTGTACCTGTAAAGGTTCCTTCACAGGCAAGACCATCTTTTCCAGCACCATTCCAGTTGATTGCAGCCGGAAGATTTGCACTGTCTTTATCTGAAAGTGCATATACGCTTGTTCCGTCTTCCTTACGAACATCAAAGTTCCAGCTCTTAATATTGTCTGCTACAGAAGTACGAATTTCAAACTTCTGAGTATCGAGGTAGCCGTCATTGTTAGGAGAGATTCCTTCGTACTCTGCTGTGATGTAAGCCTTTGTTTCGCGGTTATCAAGAGTAATTCCCTTGAGCTCTGTACTAAAGCTGTTTCCAGCATCATCAGTTGAGAAGATTACGATATTATATTTTCCGTTTGCAGCAAGATTTCCTGATTCATCAGTTCCGTCCCATGCAAAGCTTTCTTTACTTCCATTCCAAGAGAACTTCTTAACAGCCTTATCTTTTGCATCACGAACTTCTGCTACCCAAAGCTTTTCTGCAGAACATTCCTTTATAGTAACCGGAATATTTTTTTGAGCACCGTTTCCTGATGGAGCAAAGAAGCTCCATGGTGTTTCTGCAGTAAGATTTGGTGCAAGAGTATCAAGCTCAAAGTTCTGAGTAGAAGCGGAAGCTGTAGAACCGTTTGCTGCAAGAACAGAAAGCTGGGCAAAGTACATTCCGTCTGAACAGAGAATCTTTGAATCATCTTTTCCATCCCATACAAAGTTCACAGGAAGCTTCTTGCTTTCTTTTACCGTATACACAGCTTTTCCAGCTTTATTTTTGATTGTAAAATCGTAAGAAACTACATCCTTTGTTGCAGTAACCGGAGTAAATGTAATTGTATCTTTTACCTTGTTTCCATTTGGAGAGAAAGCTGTATCTGAAACTGCAAGAAGAAGCTGAGCTTCAGTTGTATCAAAAGTTACAAGCTCTGTAGTCTGGCTCACACCAGTGTTTCCCGCAAGGTCTGTTCCAGAAAGCACGAAACGATACTGGCCTTTTTCTGCAATTGTTCCATCAGAAGAAATACCATTCCATACAACTTCTTCTGGCGGATATTCTCCAAAGTCGTAAGAATTAACAACCTTGCCATCTGAACTCTGAATCTCACCCTTCCATGAAGGAACTGTAGAACCTGAAGATGGAACCGGCATAATAGAGAACTTTACAGAATCTTTTGCACCAGCACCAAATACCTTTTCTGAAGCAACAATCTGAGCTGCAGGTTTATCTGTATCAAGAACAAGTACCGGAGAAGAAATAGGATCCGGCTCATAACCATTAAGATACTTTGCAGTTACTACAGCCTGGTACTCACCATCTTTAAGCTGTTTTCCACTATCATCTTTACCGTCAAAAATTATTGATGAAGGAGGAATATCACCAGAGTTTGTCTGATTGTAAGTACGAACAGCCTTTCCAGCCTTATCCTTTACAGTAACAGCCCATTCAACAAGTTTATTTCCACTTTTTTCTTCCGGAACAGGAATTGTAAGATCAAGAGCAACATTAGAAGTCTTGCTGTCTGTATTTGGAGAAAAATAACGTGAACCTTTTACATAAAGATTGGTTGCAGGTTTTTCTGCCGAATAAATAATATTTGTGATTGAAGCAGGAAGAGATGTATTACCTGCACGGTCTGTTGCAGAAATCTCATAAGAATAAACGCCATCAAATACCTGGGCATCCTGATCATCAGTACCCTTCCACTGGAATTCAGCTGGTTCTGCATTTACCCATTTTACAGTTCTTACTACAGTTCCATCAGCAGAGCGGAATTTTCCAACCCATTCATCTTCAACAGAACCGGTCTGTTTGATTTTAAGGGCAGCCTTAGCACCTTCACCAAAAATCTTGTCTGAAGGCTGTGCAAGTTCAACATCAGGAGCAACAGTATCAATAACAACTTCGTATTCTTTTGTCTTACCAGAGTTGCCGTTATCGTCGGTTGCAGTAATGTAATAATAGTAGGTACCATCAGGTGCTGTTTCACCGTTATTCATTGCACCATTCCAGGTAATTGTATCAGGAATGGCAACACCCTGTTTTGGTGTAAAAAGCTGCTTAAAGAAAGCCTTAAAGGTCATCTTTGAAGGACGGGCGATTTTATTTTCAATTGTACGAACAACGTTATGCTGTGAGTCCATAATCACAAGGCTCCATGCCTGTACATAACGCTTATCAGAAATCTTCAATGGAATAACAAGTTCATCCTGAACACCATCACTGTTCGGAGAAATATACTTTGTATCTGCAACTGCAGAAACGAAAACTGCGGCCATAAAGAAGCCGGAAATAAAAATCTTCTTATTCATCTTCTACTCCTTTTATCCGCTACTCGTTGTCCCAGACAACAATCTTAGGAGCTTCGTTATCGGCCATACCAAGGTCAATATCTACTCCGGCAGAAATAGCATGTACAGTACTATAAAGATTCTTGTAGCCGGCAGAAACTGTCATTTCACTCTGACTCCAGCCATTGCTTTCAAGATACGAATTGTTCTTCACATCAAATGAGAACTTGAAGAGAACGGCAACAGAAGGAATAAAGCTGTTCTTTCCGTTGATTGTTTCCATAAGATTGAATTTTTCACCAATGCTGATTACAAAAGCATCCTTAAATGAAACCTGAGCATTTGCACTTGCTATGATATTCTGGAAGCAAGGTGTTGCCACATCAATTCCAAAACCGATTTTTGCAATTTCTGTTTCAAGCAAAGTTGCTGCAACTCCAGTTCTAAAGGTTGCCAGTGTTGGATACGGAGTATTTTTTGCATCCAGACTGATTCCTGCGCGTTCAACCTTGTCATACATCTTTCCAAGATTCTGAACAGAAAGACCAAAACGGAAATCCTTAAGGAAGCCTAAATCACCAGGTCTGTAGAGCATACCAAGGTCTCCATACAAAGACCAGTCATTTCCGTAAGTCCAGGCATATCCACCACCTGCAGCAATTCCAACCCAAAGCTTATTTGTAATTTCTTTAGAAAGACCAGCTCTGAAGTTTATAGAATTACCAAGATGCATTTCCTGGAATGGAGAAAAAGTTCCATTCACATAACCGCTGAAAATGTAGAGCTTGAAAGGAATAAGAATTCCTGTCTGGAAAGCAGAACCAATCTGCGTTTCATTTTTTTGTTCTGCAGAATAAAGGAATGTATAAGCAGCCTGAAGATTAACACGCTGCTCTCCTGCAGTAAGTGCCGGGTTAACCAGAATAGAATCTGCACCAGCATTGAACAAGGCTCCTCCAGTTACAGAGTTTGCCAGAGAAAGATTTGATGGACTTGCCAGAAGGCTTAAATCCTCACCACCGGCAGGCGGATTATAAGAATACGCTGCAGATATAAACATAAGTGCAGCAACTAGTGTCAGTAAAATTTTCTTCATAAAAACTCCTTTGACTCAAAAACAACGTTACAGAAATAACGTTTCAATAATGAATAACATTATTTTATTAAAGTAAAGCGACTTTAAGTTATCCTGTCAACCATAACTTATCCTTGAATTATTGCAGTTTTTACCATATTATATACAAATATGGAAGATAAGAAAAATACAACAGTTAATGCTTCATCAAAAAAACCGGCAGAAAAAGAAAGCTTTTTCCAGTCGCTGCTTTCATCGTTATTTAAATCTTCAAATCCTGAGGCAGAGAAAAAACGCCGGCTCAAGAATCTGGCTAAAACAATTTCGAAAACCAAGTATCATACTTTTTATCGTCCTGCAACAGGAGAAATGCTGGCTCCATTTGGAAAACTGATTTTTGATTTATATAAAGCTGTTTCTCCTGCTCAGACTTATTTCCGAAACACACAGAATCCGGCAATTTTTAAACGCCAGATAATCAATTACATAATGTCTGAAAATCAGCTTGCCCTTCTTGAGCAGCTTGATGAACAGAAAATTCTCGAACTTGCAAAAACTGTTCCTATTGTAAAACTCAAACAGGATATTGAACACAAACTTCAGGTTTTCACAAATGATTTTAATGAAACAAAGGCTTCAAAGGCTGATGCAATTGAGAAATCTTTTTCTATCTTTCAGGATTTCTGTACCTTTGATTTCTATATGATTCTGAAAAAATATGATTCATCGTATAAAGAGTTTTCTTTCAACGCTCTTCCACGTCTTGAAAAAGTAAATGGTGAATATATTCTTGATGACTTAAAGGATTTTCTTGCTGTTGCCTACAGCATTACTGATGATTCTATTGACTGGAATCCGCTTTTTGAAATGTTCAAGGCTACTCAGAGTAAGGAACTTGTTTCTCCAGGAAACTGGAAAAAAATCATTGCCAAAATCAAGAGTATTCAGACTTCAAAATCACTGGACATGATTGTACAGCATCTGGCTGAAGATTTTGCTTATGAGACTAAGATTTCCTATCATCATGCTCCAATTATTGAGCCTTACATCGAAAAAATTGAAAATGATACTCATGTGCTTTTGCAAAAAATTGAAGTTGAACAGAAAGAATCTAAGGCATCTTCAATCTGTATGCAGATTTTTGGAACTGCAACTCCTCAAAGCCTTAAATACTTTACTGCTGATTTTAATGCACCTCTTGAAAAAAAATCACTTTCCGTTCTTGAATACGTTGAACCACTCAACTACCTCAAAACCTTCCTCGTTGAATTTGTTAAAAAGACTATCCGCGAATATTATGATGTTGTAGTAATCCGTGGTCAGTGGGATGCTAGCCTTTCTGCACCAATGTCAAACGCATATCAGGAGCTGCTAAAACTTTCTGACGAAGTAACAGCCCTTGATGAAATGATGGCAGAAGAAGGCTCTATGGGTGTCAAAGTTAAAACCCTGCTTCCAAAGACAGCTCACGATGCTGGTGCCGAAAACATAATTAACAGAGTAGTATCTGATGCAAATGAAATGGCACGCGGCTATATTATTCAGGGTACTCAAAGTCTTATTATAATTGGAAAAACAATTAAACAGCTTATTGAAGACTATGTTCTTCAAAAACCTGTAATCGTACAGAACTGGAAAGAACTGGAAAAATTCTTTGAAACACCTCTTAAAGAATTCAGCGTAGATGTTTATAAAAAGATTTATCTGTTTGTGCAGTTAATGCAGACTTATATCAGTTAAAGCGACTGTGGTTTTAGCCGCATAAATAAAAAAGCCTTGTTACACTTTGAGTTGTACTGCAACCAGTTTGTAACAAGGCTCTTTTTTTTCAGGCATGGTCTAAAATGTCGTTTATCAATTCTAGCGCATAGCCTGCATCTTATTGCTTATTCGTGTACCAATCAGCTGAATGATTTCTACAAGTACAAGAATGATTACAACCGAACCTACCATGTACTCAACACGATAACGCTGGTAACCATAACGGATTGCAACATCACCAAGGCCACCTCCGCCAACAGTTCCTGCCATTGCAGAGTAACCAATCAGATTGATAATTGTAAGTGTAACTCCATTCACAATAGAAGGCAAAGCTTCCGGCAAAAGAATCTTAAAAATCAACTGTCGGTCTGTTGACCCCATTGAACGGCCTGCTGCAATAACACCAGGATCCACTTCCTTAAGGCTTGATTCAATTACACGGGCAACAAAAGGTGCTGCCGCAATTGTAAGAGGCACAATAGAAGCTTTAGTTCCGATTGCTGTGTGTACAATTACACGAGTAAAAGGAAAAAGTAAAATTACAAGAATTACGAAAGGAATTGCACGAAGAATATTAATAATAACAGAGAGCACCTGATTCAGAATTCTGTGAGGGCGCAGACCAGAAGCAGGATCACTCGTACAAAGTAAAATTCCAAGTGGAATTCCAAGAATCATACTGAATATAGTTGAAAACAAAACCATTACAAGAGTCTGCCAGGTTGCTTCACCGATTACAGAAAAGTATTTAATTAATTCCGGACTCATACTACACACCTGCCTTTTCTACAATAATATTCTGACTGCGAAGATATTCGAGAGCTTCTGAAATCTGAAATCCTGTAAAGTCTACAATCATCTTTCCAATATCCCCTTCTGTAAGATGCTGAACACCAGCTGCACGGATATTGAATTCGATATCAAATTTCTTAGCGACTGTACTGAGCACCGGAGCTCCCTGTTTTTCGCTCGGAAAGCTAAGTTCATACTCGCCGCCTTCTTTTGACCAGCGTACAATATCAGAACCGTCAGATTCCGGCTTACGGTCACTTCCAATATGCGAGATAAAATCTTTTGTAACAGGACTCTTTGGATTTAAGAAGATGTCGTTTACAGAGCCAACTTCCACAAGTTTACCTTCGTTGATTACAGCTACCTGACTGCAGGCATCGCGTACAACTTCCATCTGATGTGTAATCATTACAACAGTCAGATTCATCTGACTCTGAATTTTTCTGATAAGGTTTAAGATTGATGTTGTTGTCTGCGGGTCAAGTGCACTAGTTGCTTCATCACAAAAAAGAACATCCGGCTTGTTTGCAAGGGCTCGGGCAATTGCAATTCGCTGCTTCTGGCCGCCACTGAGAGTGCTGATACGTGCATTCTTGCGGTCTGAAAGTTCAACAATTTCGAGAAGCTCGTCTACACGGCGGTCAATTTCATCTTTTGGAACTCCACAGATTTCCATAGGATAAGCAATATTCTGTCCTGCTGAACGTGAAGAAAAAAGATTGAAGTTCTGGAAAATCATACCGATTCGGCGGCGGCGCATAACCAGTTCTTTTTCATCCAGGTTATCTACCCTTTTACCATCGTACAAAACTTCGCCGCTATCCGGCTTTTCCATCATACTGATAAGGCGCACAAGAGAAGATTTTCCCGCGCCACTCTTTCCTATAATTCCAAAAATCTGATTTGAAGGAATTGTAAGTGAGATTCCATTTACTGCAGCTACTTTTGAAAGTCCATCTGCTGAATCATAAATTCTCACAAGATTGTTTAATTCTATCTGCATAGGATGATTATAATGAAATATTATAAAATAGAAAAGTTAACGGCAGTAACTACCAGGGCTTCCGCATTATAAACGCTTTTCCGTAATGTTGGCGCGAAAGAGCGGGTCTGGTTCAAAAACACTCTTTTTGTGGCTGCTGCGAAGCGGCAGTTCAATAGTTTCTATACCACAAAAAGCGTGTAGCGCATTATTGCGCGGTTTTGAATCACGCAACCGTGACTGGGAGCCAAAAATTTCGGATTTTTGTTTATAATGCGGAGCCCTGAAGTAACTACTGCCCGCTGTATCTGATATTGTAATTTATCCGAGAATTGAATCTACAAGTTCCTTAAATTCCGGATCCTGTACGACATTTGTATATTCAAGATTCTCTGCAATACTGTACACACCATCTTCTTCAACTATGGCATTTGCTGCTTCAAGCTCCGGAATATCCTGAGCATAGTTATCTCCAAAGCCAATCATAGAAAAATCTGGTTCATCAAGATAAGACGGAACTTCTTCTGTCAGTTCTTCAACAAATTCTGACTTGTCTGTGTTTTCTGATTTTTCTGAGATTTCAAGCGTTTCTGTTTCTTCAATTATTTCGTCTTTACTATAAGCAGGAATTGGGAAAAACTTAATCTCTAGCGGCGATGTTTTTGTTTTATTGATTACATCATCAAAGTTTCCAAGCTTAAGCTCTTCTGCATAAAGATTTTCTACTGTTGCAAATTTATCTGAGGCAAAATATGTATCATTTGAAGGCTTATATTCTTTCTTTGTTTGAGCAAGATTAGCCATAAATGCGTTGAATGGAGCAGGCTCAACATATTCTTCGAATACCTCAAGTTCGTCGGCATCTTCTTCAGCTTCGTCAGTAAGTTCCTCAACATCATCAGTTTCTTCAACTTCTTCGGTGAGTTCTTCTACTTCATCTATTTCTTCAACTTCTTCAGTAAGCTCTTCTACTTCGTCTAGATCTTCAACTTCTTCAGCAAGCTCTTCTACTTCCTCTGCTTCATCAACATCTTCAGTAAGCTCTTCTACTTCGTCTAAATCTTTAACATCTTCAGCAAGCTCTTCTACTTCGTCCAGATCTTCAACGTCTTCTGCAAGCTCTTCAACCTCTTCAATTTCTTCCGGTTCTTCAAGCTCTTCTGCGTCTTCTGCTAATTCTTCAACTTCATCAAGTTCATCAACATCTTCTACCGGAGCAACAGAAACCGGAGTTGAAGCAGCTGCTACAGGAACCGCAAAACTTCTGCTCTGCAAAACTTCTTCCAGCATTCGACGGATTTCTGCAATTGAAGTACCTGTAAGCTCTGCAGTACCTGCAGCTCCAACGGCACCAGATGCAGCAGACGAGGTTCCCGCTTTAGTTTCAAAAATAGAGAAAATTTCATCCCAGTTTTTATCAAGATACTCAGAAAGCTCATCTCTGCGCTTTTTAGAATGCACATGCAGACTTCTGATTATTTCAGTGCTTAAATCATTTTTACGGCCGCGTAACTGTCGTGCAATGTCACTCCACTCACGCTTTTCTTTTCCGTCAATATAATTTTCTATCAGTCCAAGCTGAATCTTCTTAATTCGTTTCTGAAGAGTAACCACAGGATCACGGAAGAAACTGAAAATCAAAAAAACAATCAGAAGAATCGAAATGAAAATACAGATATAAATGAGAATACGAATTTCTTTTGAAAGTTCAAACAAATTACTTGGATAAACCGCACTCACCTGAATCTTTCCATTACGGTTGCTCGAAAGTGCAAGATAAAAACGCCCGTCAGGCATTTCCAGAAGTTTTTCCGGCTGCTGTGCAGAAACATGTTTTTTCCAGTATTGTTTTACAGGCTCTTCAAAACTCTTCTTTTCCCCATAAGGAATATTCAGAACAAGACCGCCGCTAAAATCAGAATCAGAAATAATAAACGCATTCTGACCAATTGGAATAATATCGCTGGCATTAAGCTCTTTTTCAATCTCATTGATACTCAGGTAAAAGAGGCTCACACCAGAATAAATTCCATCCACCCAGCAGAAAGGCACGCTTAGCACAATACGGTTACGGCTCTGGTCAAAAAGAAGCACAGATTTTGTTTCACTTACAAGCTTAGAAAGCTGTTCAAATGGAATCTCGTCAGCATCTTTAGTAATGTCATTGTAATTTTTATAGATTTTTGTGATTCCGCTTTGTTTCAATAAATCAGTATCGTCAAAAGAACTATAATGAAGGTTTCGCCCGTTTTTATCCACGATTCTGATGCCGCTAAGGGCCGGAATTTCAGCAAAAAGCTGTTCGGTAAGCCGTCTGCGTTTCATAACATCGCTTTCGGATGCATTCTGCACATAAAAGCTGCGAACAGAGGCATTCTTTACCCAGGCATTTTCACCTTTTTCAGTTAAATTGAGAATTTTCGTAATGTACGAATCACAACCTTCAGAAACCCTATCCAGCTGCCCTGTATTCTGTTCTATTTTTGACTGCGTATAGAACCTGGTTTCAAGCTCATTAAAAAGCTTAGAGTTCAACGACAGTACAAAAACAGCAAACAAGCCCATGGCAACCAAGAGGCTGAAAGCAATCTTCTGGCCAGAAGTCATTTTTACCCTTATATTATCGGCATAAAGGGGCGATTTCTGCACGGGTTTAAGAAGAGATTATTTCAAAAAGAGTCTTAAGAATGTTTCCTTTGATTTTGTGTAAGGCTGGTAACGCATGTTTACATCTATCCAGGTCTTTTTATCAACAATACTCTTTTTATGACTAAAGGTATCAAAACCAACTTTTCCATGGTAGGCTCCCATACCGCTTTCACCTACTCCACCAAAGCCCATATTATTTGTTGCAAGATGAACAACGACATCATTTATACAGCCACCACCAAAAGAACAGCGGGTCATAACTCTTTTTTGAAGTCCTTTATTCTGAGTAAAAAGATAAAGAGCAAGAGGTTTCTGGTGAGCGTTTATAATCTGATACAACTCTTCTTCCGTTTTATAAGTAAGAACAGGCAAAACAGGTCCAAAAATCTCTTCACCCATTACAGCATCATCCCAGCTAACATTATCCAGAACAGTAGGCTCAATTTTCAGAGTTTCTGCATTTGATTTTCCACCTGCTGCAACTTTAGCAGCATCAATCAAACCGCATACACGCTCAAAATGTTTTGCATTAATGATTTTTCCATAATTTTTGTTTTCAAGAGGATTTTCACCGAACTGAAGTTTTATCTGCTTTTTAAGTTCAGAAATAAATTTATCTTTTACAGCTTCATGGCACAAAACATAATCTGGAGCAACGCAGGTCTGGCCACAATTTAAATATTTTCCCCAGGTAATTCTTTTTGCGGCAAGTGCAACTTTTGCAGATGAATCAATGATACAAGGAGATTTTCCTCCAAGCTCCAGCGTAACCGGAGTAAGATATTCAGCAGCTTTTCTCAAAACCTCTTTTCCTACACCCTGACTTCCCGTAAAGAAAATATAATCAAACTTCTGTTCAAGAAGGCAGGTATTTTCTGCACGACCACCTGTAACGACAGCAACGTAGTCAGGTTCAAAGCATTCAGAAATCAATTTTGCAATAATTGCACTTGTTGCAGGAGAATAAGCACTTGGCTTTACAACACAGGTATTTCCTGCTGCAATTGCATCTACGAGCGGATCAATAGTCAAAAGAAAAGGATAATTCCACGGGCTCATAATCAAAACATTTCCGTAAGGCGATGATTTTACAAAACTTTTTGCAGCAAAATTTGTAAGGCAGGTAACGCGTGAAGAATCCTTCGCAAACTTACGGGTGTGTTTTATCATATAGGAAATCTCGCTCATTACAAGACCAGCCTCGCACATAAAACCTTCCAGAACACTCTTTCCAAGATCTGATGTAAGTGCGTCTGTAATTTCTTTTTCATGAGATTTTACGGCACCGTAAAGTTTTTTAAGTGCAGCAATTCTTTTAGCTACAGGAAGAGTTTCACCTTTTGCAAAAAAATCTCTTTGCTTTGTAATGATAGTTTTGATTTCCGCTTCTGTCATAGTTTTCTTTCTCCTGATTTATATCTTTTGACTAATTGTTCTTATCTGATTTTTTGTCAGCTTCATTCTTTTCCATTACAGCATAATAAAACTGTTCCAGCTCTCTGGCATTCCATAGAACCGGTACAGGATAAATCGGATTTGCTTCTTTATCTGCTCGTTTTGCAAGCTCAGGAATATCTTCTGCTTTAATTCCCTTAAGAGTTTCAGGAATATCAAGTCTGGCATTGAGCTCTTCAATCTGCCGGATAAAATTCTTTGCGGCAAGCTCGGCTGAATCATTTTTATCTGCAAGACCTGCGGCTACAGCAAGCTGCTTGAGTTTTTTGTATACCTTAGGACCGTAGCGTTTAAGGACAACAGGGAGTAAAACAGAATTAGCAAGCCCATAAGGAATATTGTAAGCTCCACCTAACGAATTTGCAACCGCGTGTACATAACCAACATAAGAACGCGAAAAATCTCCACCTGCAAGGTGCGAAGCCATAAGCATATTTCGTCCTTCTACGGCATGTGTAAGTGCATCAACACCAGTCGAAGCAGTAAGCGATTTAGGAAGAGTAAAGGTAACCTTTGGATCGAGAACTGCAACCTTTGGAATAAGAGGAAAATCGCTCATAGGATATTTATAATTTGTCTTTTCATCTGTGATTACTGCAGTTACAGTAACTTCACTTCCTGTACCTGCGGTAGTAGGAATAGCAGCAAGAAAAGGAATCTTTCTTCTGATTTTGAGTAAGTGTACGCAGCTGAAAATCAGTAACAAGCATAACAGTAGAAATCTTTCTTTTCTTAAACTCAGCCGGCAATTCTTCTATTGAATTCAGAATTTTTGGATCACGATAAGGCAAAAGCGGAATTGCAAGCTTAAAACAGGTTTGAAAAATACGACAATAGATTTTTTTTTAATACGTTCATTTTAATCCTCTCTTATTATACGTTATGACAAAATATGACTTTTTGTCAAGATGGAAAATTATTTGCGGAAAGAACACTTTTGAGGTAAACTTAAAAACAATGATTGATGTAGAGAAAGAAGAAACAGCTCTTCCACGTGCTTTACTTGTGGGTGAGCCTGGAAATGATTTACAGGAACTCAAAGGTCTGGTGCTTACACTCGGTATGGATGTAATTCAGCGTCTCACGCTTACCCGCATGGAAGTACACCCGGCTTATGGAATTGGTAAGGGAAAAGCTCAGGAAATCGCTGAACTTGCAAAACAGATAGAAGCCGATTGTATAATTTTTGATTTTAACCTGGAACCTCGAAAGCAGAGAAACTGGGAAGAACTCTCGGGTATTTCCTGCTTTGACCGCCAGGAAGTTATTATCCGGATTTTTGGACAGCGCGCCCAGACTAAAGAAGCAGTTCTTCAGGTTGAACTTGCCCGCCTTTCCTACTCTCTTCCGCGCCTTGCTCACATGAACAAGGATTTTGCAAGACAACGCGGTGGAGCTTTTGGTGCAAAGGGAGCCGGAGAAACTCAGCTTGAGCTCGACCAGCGTTTAGTCCGCGAAAAAATCAGTGCTATAAAAAAAGAACTGGCAGAAATCGAGCTTAACCGGCAGACTCAACGCAAGCAGCGCGACAAGATGCCTTCCTGTGCGCTCGTTGGTTATACGAACGCGGGCAAATCATCTCTTCTCAACGCCCTTACCAACGCCGATGCCTATGTTGAAAACAAACTTTTTGCAACTCTGGACCCGCTTACCCGTAAATTGCCTCTAAACGACAGTGCCGGAGTTCTTATTACCGACACAGTTGGATTTATAAGCAATCTTCCGCACCACCTGATTGATGCCTTTAAGTCTACACTCGAAGAAGCTGTTTACGCAGACCTGCTTTTGCTGGTCTTGGATTCTTCTGACCCGGAGGCGGAAGCCCAGTATGAGACAGTTTGCTCAGTTCTTGAAGATATCGGAGCCGACAAAAATCCGCGTCTTATTCTTTTGAACAAGGTTGATAAAGCAGAAGATGAAAAGCATACTCTGCAAAAGCTTCGTCTCAAATTCCCTGATGCAATTCTGATAAGTGCAAAAGAAGAAATCGGCTTTCTGGATCTTAAATCAAAGATTTATGAACTTCTTTATGGTGAAGTCGCAGACTATATTCTTCCGGTTACCCAGGGTGCCCTGATAAACGAACTTAAAAAAGCTGGTTGTATAGAAAAAGAAGAATGGCTTGATGACGGTGTACATATTACAGCACGTGCAACGGGACGTCTTGCAGCACTACTTTCACCTTTTGCAAAATAAAGAGAATAAAATGGACAGTAAAATCGACAGCAAAGAGAGCAGGGACAATACCTTACTTAATAAAATTCTTTTGTGCATTATAGCTGGTATTCTTGCTTTTATTTTGATTGGCACAATTATAGGTCTAGCCGGAAAAAAGAACAAAACTCCACAGGCTCTGATTTCACAGGGAAAAGCGGTTAGTCTTATGGCACCTTCCAACACAGAAGAAATCTCTTATTTTGAACTTGGTACCATTCGTATTTCCTGTGCTTCCGCAGATTCAGAAGAAGGCGGCTCTCTTATGGTTATTACTCCATGGCTTGCCTACCCTGCCGGCGACACTGTTTTTTATGAAGAGCTTTCACGAAAGAGCGGTTCTATTAAAGGAATTTTTCAGGCTTATTTTTCTGCCCGTACAAAGAATCAGCTTCTTACCGAAACCGAAGAGAAAATTGTTGAAATTATAATAGAAGAAATCAACTCGGATCTTGCTCTGGGAAAAATCAGCAGTATATACTTTACTGATTATCTTTTTCTGGAATGACATACATAACGAAAAGTTATATAATAAATTCATTATGACAATCGCATTATTTTCTGACAGTTACCTTCCAACAAAATCTGGAATTGTAACTGTAGTTGTACAGCTTCAAGAACAGTTAAAAAAGATGGGACACAAGGTTATTCTTGTCACGGTAGAAACAACAGATGAATACGAAACTTACGATCCTGATATTTATAGAACAAAATCTGTTGCCTTAGGTCTTGGAACAGACCAGTTTTTAAGTATTCCCGCAATGCATCCTTTAATCAAATATCTTAAAAGCAATAAAGTAGATATCATTCACTGTCACACAGAATTTGGTTTGGGAAAAGCCGGTCTACGTGCAGCAAAAATTTTAAAAATACCAGCAATCTGTACTACTCACACAATGTGGACAGATTTCTATAAATACTATCTTGCCTTTGGTAAATTAATCTCTCCAAAAATCATAAATGGAATTATGAAAAAATATTATGGAAAGTTTAATTCTCTGATTGGAGTTTCTACAAAGGCACGTAATTACTTTAAGCAGCCGGGAATGCTTCCTGACATTCCTTCTGTAATTATTCCAAATGCAATTGATAAAGAAAAATTCCAGAAAACCCATATATCAGATGAAGAAAAACAAGCTCTTCGTAAATCTTATGGCATTAAACCGGATGAAACAATGCTTCTTTTTGTAGGAAGAATTGGTGAAGAAAAACGCGTTCTCGAACTTATGCAGGTTTGCCAGAATGTAATCAAAAAGAATCCAAAAATCAAAATGGTATTTGTAGGAAACGGGCCTGCCTATGAAGATATGCTGAAAAAAGGAGAGCAGGAAATCAAAGCCAAAAGCATTATTTTTACTGGCTTTATTGAGTGGACAAAGGTTAGTGAATACTATGAAAGCGCTGATATCTTTGTTACAACATCCCTTTCTGAAATGCATTCTATGACTATTCTTGAAGCTCAGCTTTCAGGGCTTCCTATTATTGTTCGCCGTGACGAAAGTTATCTTGATTCTGTTTTCGAAGGAGTGAACGGCTATCTCACAGATTCTGAAGAGGAAATGGAAAAGAAGATTCTTGAACTTGCGGGCGACAAAGAAAAAATTGAAGCCTTTGGTCAAAAGAGCCTGGAGATTACAAAAAGATTCAGTATTGAAACTCATGTAAAAAAGACTATTAAAGTTTATGAAGAAGTTATTAAAGCTTATCCGGGTCGTATTGATGACCTGGCAGTAATGAAGGAAATAGAGGATTATTAATATATGTGTGCAAAGACTATACCAGCCAGAAAAGACGTTCCAGCAAAAGACAAATGGGATTTATCATCAATCTATAAATCTGATGATGAATGGGAAAAAGCCTTAAAATCCCTTCCAGAGCTTACAAAAAAAGCAGCTGCCTACAAAGGCCGCCTTGGTGAATCTGCAATAACACTGCTTGCAGCCCTTAAAGAACTGGAAGCCGCAAACCTTGTTATGGAAACTGTTTATCATTATGCCTCTCTCCAGCACGAAGCAGATGAAGATGATTCTAAGGCTACGGACCGCGACGGTCGTGCTATGATGGCTTACACACAAATGCAGGCGGAACTCAGTTTTGTTGATCCTGAAATTCAGGAAATTGATGAAACAAAGCTTCGTAAATGGATAAGCACAAAAGAATTCGCAGATTATCGCATTTATATAGAAAAACTTTTACACTTTAAGCAATATATTCTAAGCGAAAAAGAAGAACGCATTCTTTCTCTTGCTATGCAGCCCGGACAAACTGCAGAAACTGCCTTCAGCGTACTTACTAATGTAGATATGAATAAAACCTTCGGAACTGTAACCGAAGACGGCGAAGAAAAACAGCTTACAGAAACCACCTGGGGAGTTTTCATGCATTCTCAGGACCGTAAGGTACGAGAAGAAGCTTATAAAAAATTCTATGCAAAATACGAAGAGCACCAGAACACTATTGCAGCCCTTTACGCCGGCTCTGTTAATCAGGACGTTTTCAGCATGCGCGCCCGCGGCTACAAGAGCTCTCTCGAAATGGCACTCTATGGCAACAAAGTTCCAGTTGCTGTTTATCATAACTTAATCGACTGTGTACATCAGAATCTTCCGGCCCTCCACGACTATTACAAACTGCGCCGCGAAGTCCTTGGGCTTGCTAAGGGAGAACTCCGCCATTACGACGTATACGTGCCATTAGTTAAATCAGTAAAATCAAACACAACTTATGAACAGGCCGTAGAACTCTGCCGTGCCGCACTCGCACCGCTCGGAGCCGAATACACCGACCGGCTCTGCGATGGTCTTTTAAACGGTTGGGCAGACCGCTACGAAAATATCGGAAAACGAAGCGGTGCCTTCAGCTCAGGCTGTTACGTTGGAAATCCATATATTCTGCTTAATTACAACGAAGAAAACATCCGCGACGTGTTCACTATGGCACACGAAGGCGGACACAGTATGCACAGCTGGTATTCTGTTCACAATAATCCTTTTATGTGCTACGACTACACGATTTTCGAAGCTGAAGTTGCCTCGACCTTCAACGAAGAACTGCTTTTTGAATACCTTTATAAAAACGCAAAAGATGAAGAAATGAAAAAATATCTTCTTTCTATGCGTGCAGATGATATTCTTGCAACCCTCTTCCGCCAGACAATGTTTGCCGAGTTCGAACTTAAAGCTCACGAATTCGTAGAAAATGGTACTCCTCTCACTGCAGAATTGCTCCGCAAGACTTACCGCGAACTTCTGGAGCTTTACTTTGGTCCTGAAATGACTTTTGAAGCCAACAGCGACATGGAAGGCCTTAGAATTCCTCATTTCTATACTGCCTTTTATGTTTATAAATACGCGACAGGTATTTCTGCGGCTCTTGCCCTTGCTAAACGCGTAACAAATGGCGGAGAAGCCGAACGTGAAGATTACTTTAAGTTCCTCAAGAGCGGCGGTTCACGTTATCCTATTGAAAGCCTTAAAATTGCAGGCGTAGATATGGCAAAAACAGAACCTGTTCAGGCTGCCTGTGATGAATTCAAAAAAATCATTGCGGATTTGAATAAACTATTCCATAATAATTAATTATTATGGAGAACATTTTATGAAACGTATTGCTTTATTCGTTCATAATCTTACAGTTGAATATTCACTTACCATAGCTCAAGGTGTCGTTTCATATTTTACTCAGGATAAAGACGTAAAGCTCGTGCTTGCACAAACTAACCAGCCTTTTTACCACCCCGGGCTTTACGGATATCAATACTGGACATCTGCAGAGCTTCTCAAAGCAGAAGATATAGACTTAATTATGATAGTCACCAGTGCCTATCAAACTTTTATTTCTCCAGAAGAATTAATAGACTTTCTTAGACCTTTTACAAAAAAGCCTATTGTTTCAATAGCTTCAGACCTTCCTTTTGATAATGTTCATTATACATTTTGTGACTGTGAAAAAGCCTATGATCAGGTTATTGATCATCTTATAAAAAAACATGGTTGTAAAAACATCGGATTTCTTTCCGCTGCTGCAACCTCCTCAAAAGAAGGAAGTTCACGCTTAAATGCTTTCAAAAAAGCACTGAAAAATCATAAACTCGAATATAATCCTGATAATGAAATTGAAGCCTTATTTATCCGCGAAGCCGCATTTAACATCACTCTTAACAAATATAAATCCAAAAAAGATGTAAAAGTTGATGCTTTTGTAGCAGCCAATGACCTTATGGCAGAAGGTTGTATGAAAGCCTTGCAGTCGCTTGGCTTAAAAGTTCCAAAAGATGTAAAGATTATTGGCTTTGATGATACAGTTCGGGCATCATTTACATCTCCTTCTCTTTCTACAATCGACCAGAATATTGCAGCTCAGGGATACGCCGCTGCAGAAGTTGCCCATAAAATCCTGCTTGGAGAAAAAGTTCCCCGCAAAACCAGTATTTTTGCTGAACCCGTTTACCGTCAATCCTGTGGCTGTGTAAAAACAAATAATACAGCATTTACCTGCTTCAATCAGGAAGGTAATCCAGTAGAAAATCATAACATTAATTCCAGAACGATAGAAGAATATACAGAATCTTCAAAAGATATAGTTGCAATTTATTCTTTAATTGATACTTTCTATACAAATCACACTCTGCAGGAGCTTTTCAACTCTCTTACAGAAATAACTTCACAGATGAAATTTGAATCTATGGCTGTTGTTCTTTATGAAAAACCTCTTTATTTCAAAAAGAGCGATCCTATTATTATTCCGGATAAAGCTTTTCTCAGGGTTTATATTGAAAAAAATCAGCAGATTATTCCTTATGATGAAAAAGGCATCGAAACAAATCCTCATAAACAGCTTATTCCAGAGTCAATTAAGTCAACTCTTAGAGGAACTTTTATTGTTCATCCTATTTTTTCAGGCGAAAAACAGTACGGTTATCTGATTGTAAAACCGAGTAACTTAAAGTTCCAGATGCATCATGTTTATCTCAAACTGATTATAAATGCCATTGCCAATGCTTACGATTTTACTCAGGCTCTTACAAAAAACGAAATACTATCTACAAAAAATGAAAAGCTTCTTAAAAGCAATCAGGAGCTTAACTTTCAAAACAGCATTGATGAGCTTACACAGGTTCTTAACCGCCGCGGCTTTATGGATAAGGCCGAAAAAGAACTTAAAAGAGCCGCAAAAGCCGGCCAAAGCGGAATGGTATTCTTTGCCGATATGGATGGGCTCAAAAAAATCAATGATACTTATGGTCATAGGGTTGGAGACCTTGCAATTCAAACCGAAGCCCGTGTTCTTTCAGATGCCTTCCGTACAACAGACATTGTTGGCCGTTTAAGTGGTGATGAATTTGCAATTTTATCTACAGGGATAACAAAAAACTATATCTCTACAATCAGAAGTCGAATAGAACAGTTAAATCTGATTTATTCTCAGGAAGCCGGTCTGCCCCTGACGCTTTCTTTAAGCCTTGGAAATGTTTCTTTCACCCCAGGCAAAGCTAACCTTGATACTCTTCTTTCTAAGGCCGATCAGAAACTCTATAAAGAAAAAGAATTAAAGCACGCTTCACGCCAATAAAACTGTTCTGGCAAACTTTTTCTAAAGTTATCCTTATTTTCTTCCGATATTAATAGTGTAATATTATACACTAATTGCAATAACTTCTGAACCGTGATAAAATTAACTCGGGTGCGAAAAAGTTAGGAGATGATTATAGTGAACAAGTCAGAATTTAAAGCATTTTTATCAGCCGTTCCAAAGGCAGAACTGCACCTACATCTGGAAGCAGTAATTTCTCTCAGCGGAATCAAAAAGCTTTACAAAAATAAATTCGGAAAAGAAATGACAAAAGAAGAGCAGAAAGAGCTTTTCTCATATAATGATTTGAACGGTTTTATTCAGTCATTCTTAAAAATTCAGGGAATGTATTCTTCTGTAAACGATTTTAAGATTGTATTCGATGAACTGGAAAAATATCTTGTAAAAAACGGAATTACATATACAGAAGTTTTCTTTGCACCTACTTCCTTCCTAAAAATGGGCTTCAAATATGAAGATATGGTAAAAATCTTCCATGAAAAAATCAGCAAGATTAAGGAAAAACGTGGAATTACTGTAAAACTTCTTATGGATGTTTCGCGTACCTTTGGTTGCGAAAATGCTATGCACAATTACGAGCTTTTGAATCAGTTCCCTTGCGAAGATATCATTGGTATTGGTCTTGGTGGAGCAGAATCAAAAGGTCCTGCAAAAGATTTTGCCCCGGTTTATGAGCGCGCTCTTAAAGAAGGCTGGCATGCTGTTGTTCACGCCGGTGAGGATGTTGGACCAGAAAGCATCTGGGATTCCATCAACTATCTTCATGCAGAACGTATTGGTCACGGAATTACTGCCATTCAGGATGAAAAATTGATGGAAGAGCTTAAAAAGACTAAGCTTCCTATTGAGATTTGTATCACCTCAAATACATTTACAAAGAAAATTGTTCAGAAGGCAAAGGACCACCCGGTTCGTGCTTTCTACGACAAAGGAATTGCCGTTAACATCAATACTGATGACCCGGTTTTCTTTAAGACAACACTGCTTGATGAACTTTGGATTTGTCACAAAGATTTGAACTTTACGATGGACGAAATCAAGGATCTTGTTAAGAACAGCTTCCTCCAGTCCTTCATGAGCGATTCAGGAAAGAAAAAAGCAGTAGCCGCTGTTGACGCTGCCTGGAATATTTAGCGGTTAGCTATTAGCAAAAAGGGGAAAGCCTTCCCCTCGCTCGCACTTCGTTGCTCGCTACCCCTTCTCCTAGGGGGATAGCCCCCTAAGACCCCCATGACAAACATCGAAAAATACTACAATAAATTCCACGAAGAACACCGTCTCACAACCCGCCACGGGCAGGTAGAATTCCGTACGACCCTGCACTACATCGAAGAGGCCATCCGGTGGTTGAGTGACGCGGAGCGTCGTATCGAAACCGATTACGATTGGAAATCCGTTAAAAACCGAGCCGATAGGGTCGGTTTAGGATTATCCACCTCTCCTCTCAAAATCGCCGACATCGGTGCAGGCACCGGCCGCTACTCCGTAGAACTCTGTCACCGGGGCTATGACGTAACAGCTGTTGAACTCGTAAAACATAACCTGGAAATCTTACGTGCCAAGCACGAAAACATAAAAACCTGGCAGGGAGATGCACGCAATCTTAGTTTTCTTGACGACAAAAGCTTTGACATAACCCTGCTCTTTGGTCCGCTTTATCACCTTCATGGTGATGAAGAAAAACTCAAGGCACTGACAGAAGCCCGTCGCATCACAAAAAAGGGCGGCATAATTCTTGTTGCCTATGTAATGAACGAATACAGCGTAATTTCTTACTGCTTTAAAGAACATAAGTGGAGCGAAGTTGCAGAAAAAGGAGGACTGAGTCCAGACTTCCACACAATCTGTACAGAAGAAGACCTTTATGATTATGTGCGCCTTGAAGATATTGACCGTTTGAACAAAGCCGCCGGTTTAGAGCGAATCAAAATTATTTCTGCTGATGGTGCCGCAGATTATATGCGCCGCGAACTCAACGAAATGAGCCCGGAAGAATTTGAAGCCTTCTGTAGTTTTCAGCTGGCTATTGCAGAGCGGCCAGAACTTGTCGGAGCCGGCAGTCACTGTGTTGATATACTAAAAAACGTGTAATTGTACAACATAGCCGGACAATCTATTTGACGATTAGAAAAAGAGGTTTATAATAATATAATGGACTTTAGGATTGTTTACTTACTGGCAGCATTTATATCTCTTCTTGCACTAATATTTTACTATGAAATAAATGTAAGTAAAGTAAACAAGAACTATCTTTTACTTTTTCTGACAACATTAATTTCAAATTTCGGTTATGCAATGTATGTTCATTCAGATACTCTCGAAGCTGCAATGGCCGGAAATCTTATCTCCTATGTAGGAAGCATTTATACAATTCTTTTTGGTCTTATAGTTATGGTGGAAATGTGTAACAGACGTTTCTACTTTCCTCTTCGCTTAGGTCTTTTTATCTGGGCAACAATAATCAGTATATTTGTTGCAACAACAAGAGATACACAACTCTTTTTTAATAATCCATGTCTGATAAAATATCACGGACTCTCAATCATAAAATACAAAATGGGTCCCGCAATGATTCTTTATCTAATCTATCTGATAGTAATCAATCTTTCAGGACTTATTGTTACAGCATGTACAATTCTCACAAAGAAAAATGTTTCAAAAAAATCCCTTAAAATTCTTATGGCCATGCTGATTTTTGGAACACTTTCTTACATCATTCCGGTTTCACTGGGTATAAAATTTAATTTTATGCCATATATCTATATCATAATGGAAATCTTTTTCCTTTATTTTTCTGCAAAATCAAATACATACGACCTTCAGTTAAATCTTATTAATGTTTATAAAAACCGCACAGGATACGGATATATAGCTTTTGACAATAATAAAAGATTCTTAGGCTGTGATGAATTCGCACTTACCTTTTTTCCTCTTCTTGCTGAAATTTCTCTTGATACCTGCATTCCAGAAAATTTCACAAATATCATTCAAAACCTCCACTACAATGACTGTAACTGGGACTGGAATAGCCATTTAAGCCAGGATTTCAGAGTTTCAAACGAAGACAAAGCCGCAATCTGTACAATTCACAGAATTTCTATAAACCGCATGAGAATGGGTTATCTTCTGGAAATTCGTGATGATACAGAACAGCAGAATTACATCAAGGGAATTAACTCTTATAACAAAGAACTCTCTCATCTGGTAAAAGAGAAAACTGAGCAGGTTACCGACATGCAGGATTCCATCATCAGGGGAATTGCAACCATGGTAGAAAGCCGCGACAACTCTACCGGTGGTCACATTCTGCGCACCAGCGACTGTATTCAGATTTTTGCAGAAGAACTTCTTAAGCACGAGGAAATTGAAAAGCTTTCGCCATCCTTCTTAAAGCTTCTGGTAAAGGCTGCCCCTATGCACGATTTAGGAAAAATTGCCGTAGACGATGCCATTCTTCGTAAGCCCGGAAAGTTTACTCCGGAAGAATATGAAAAAATGAAAGAACACCCGACTAAGGGTGCAGTTATAGTGCATAAGGTTTTGAGCGGAATTAATGATGAAGAGTTCCGCCAGATTGCAGTAAACGTTGCTCACTACCATCACGAAAAATGGGATGGTACAGGCTATCCTGAAAAACTACATGGAGAAGCAATTCCGCTCGAAGCCCGCATTATGGCTCTGGCAGATGTATTTGATGCGCTGGTAAGCAAACGCTGTTATAAGGAAGCAAAATCTTTTGATGAAGCCTTTGAGATAATTCAGAATGATTTAGGGAAGCACTTTGACCCGGAGATGGGAAAAATCTTTATTGAGTGCCGGCCACAACTGGAAGCCTACTACAAGAGTGCCGTCCAGGATCTATAAACAATTGTCATGCTGAACTTGTTTCAGCATCTCGTAATAGATCCCGAAACAAATTCGGGATGACGTTATCTTTTCAAATAAACCATCAACAGCATAATATCACTGTTTCGAATTCCACTGATGCGGTTAGCCTGACCCAGAGTTACCGGGCGGATTGCTTCGAGTTTGTTGCGGCTCTCTGCTGAAAGAGACGGAATACTACCGTAATCAAAATCTGCAGGGATGCGGGCATTCTCCATTTTGTGAAGCTTTTCTACGCGCTTGTCCTGCTTTTCAATATAGTATTTATACTTTGCGTCAATCTTTGCCATTTCCCAGTCTGCTTCAGGGTAGCCCGGGTTTTCCATTTCAGGCTTTTTGAGCAGAAGAGCTTCAATTTCTGAAAGGCGGGCATATTTTTCGTTTATTGCATCAAACTGTGCCTGAGTTTTAAGGCCGCAGCGGAAGGCGTACTTTGCAAGGCGACGGTCTGCTGTATCGTGGCGGAGCTTTAAGCGGTATTCAGCGCGGGCTGTGAACATGCGGTAAGGCTCTTTTGTTCCAAGAGTTACAAGGTCGTCTATAAGTACTCCGATATAAGCTTCATCACGGCCAAGAATTACAGGCTCAAATTCCGGAATCTTGTCAAAGGCATCAAAGCCGGCATTTTTCTGAATGCCACGTTCATAATCGTTGAGCTCGTGAGTTTCGCGTTCAGAGATTTCGGCAAAACGTGCCTTTTCTTCGTTGGTCATATTGGCCTTTGGACGGATGGCGCCTGGTTCTGTGCTTGATGGAACGCCATTCAATGTATGAGGCAGCTCTGCAAGAGGACCGCATACTTTTATATGCTCACGGGCATAAAGTCCGGCATTCATTCCTGCTATAAGGCCCTGGCCGGCAGCTTCCTCATAACCGGAAGTTCCGTTTATTTGACCGGCATTGAAGAGGCCTGCAACACGCTTAGTTTCCAGAGATGGATAGAGCTGGGTCGGTTCAACAAAGTCATATTCTACGGCGTAACCCGGGCGGCTCTGTACGGCATTTTCAAAGCCAGACATTGTACGCATAAAGGCATCCTGTACACATTCAGGCAGGCTGGAAGAAAGTCCATTAAGGTAGATTTCGTCAGTTTCAAGACCTTCCGGTTCTACGAAAATCTGATGTCGGTCGCGTTCCTTAAAGCGCATAACCTTGTCTTCGATAGAAGGACAATAGCGCGGACCAATGCCGCTGATTTTACCGCTGTACAAAGGAGAGCGTCCAATATTATCGCGGATGATTTTATGAGTTTCTTCATTTGTATAAACAATGTGGCAGTTTACTAATGGGCGTTCTACGCGCTCTGTTTCAAAGCTGAAAGGAATAACCTCTGTGTCTCCGGGCTGTTCGTCGAGTTTGCTAAAGTCCACGCTTTTTCTTAAAATACGTGGCGGTGTTCCAGTCTTGAGACGTCCGGTTGTAAAGCCAAGCCGGTGCAGGCTTTCTGTAAGTCCGTATGCAGCAGGCTCGCCTACACGGCCACAAGGTGCATCATATTCACCAATAAAAATGCGCCCACCGAGGAAAGTACCTGTTGTTAATACAACGGAGCGTACGGGAATGACACGCCCGCGTTCGGTTACCACGCCGGTTACCTTCTGGCGCATTCCGCTTCTGGCTGCTGCTGTGCGTCCGTCTCCACGGAACTCACCTGGAATAGTTCCCTTTTCTGCAGCAGAATCGCTGTTAGGTGGAAGCGGAGTAGACGAAGCAGTTGTAAGGATATCAATAACGGTATCCATCAGTGTATAAAGATTTGGAGTTGTTTCACAGATTTTTCGGGCAAGCATTGAATAGGTAATCTTATCTGCCTGGGAACGTGGTGCCTGCACTGCTGGGCCGCGGCTTTTATTGAGCATGCGGAATTGAATCATTGATTTGTCGATGAGTTTTGCCATCTGCCCACCGAGAGCATCTATTTCGCGGACAATATTTCCTTTTGCAATTCCTCCAATTGAAGGATTACAGCTCATTCTTGCAATTGCATCCGGAGTTTGGGTAATAAGTACTGTTTTCAAACCCATGCGGGCACAGGCAAGTCCTGCTTCAATTCCGGCATGTCCCGCACCAACTACGGCAACATCATAATAATCATAAAAACCAGGCATTTTTTCTTCCAAATTAAAAATAGACCCCGAAACAAGTTCGGGGTGACAGTTCCGTTATTATATCTAAAAACAAAGCCTTGCACAATAAATCAGAAAAACTTATATCGTGCACCAACGGTGAGCGATATGCCTGGCATAGGATATTCATCGATTGCCGTATAATTCCAGTTTAATAAATTATCCAGCTTTAAGAACGGTATAAACTTTCCCTTTATAGGAGCACCTTCTGCTGCAAGATTTACAAGCAGATAAGGATTCAGTTTGTAAAGGTTCATATTTTCAGTATATCTGTTGCCTGTATATTCTGCGCTAAGTCTGATTTTTGCAAGTTCGAAATTTAAGCCAAAAAACAGAGAGCATACAAAATCAGGTGTCCACATAATTCTCTTTCCATAAGTATGCGGACTTGATTCATCCAAAAGCCGGTTATAAAGATATTCGCCATTCACATCAATTTCCAAAAGCCCATTCCAAAATTGTGCACCAAGAGAAAAATCTACACCAAGATAAAAGGCACTTGAAATGTTCTGGGTTGTACCACTACCCCACTGGATTTTATCCTTATAATAGTTTGAGAAAACTGTAACAGAAGCATCAAAGGGGCAGTTTCTGAGTGCAAAACCTAAATCAGCACCCCAGCCGCTTTCAGGCTTCAAGTTTGGATTTCCATGAAAGCCACCGCCTTCCCAAAACAAATCATCCATATTTGGAAACTGCACCATGCGGTAAACGTCAAAAGTAAACTGAACCTTTGAAAGTTCAAGAGAAAGACCAGCCTTCGGAACAAAAGCAAAATTGCAGTTGTTATCATTAAAGCAAAACTTTACGGCAAGAGGAAGCGAAAAAGTCCAGCCACCACCAGGTGTAAACTTAAAAGTTTCTTTTCCTACTCCCGAAAGCTGATTATGTTTTCCATCATTCGTAGAATCAAGAAAAGTATAATCTGCTGAAATTCCAATAAGTTGCTGTATACGCCCGCCAGCGAGCGAATAAAAATCAGCAGTTCCTGTATATTTAATTGTATTTATATAATGAGTGCTTTCATCACTATAAATAGCTTTTGTATTTTCTCTATAATAGCGATTATTATACTGCCATGAAATACTGTTTTTTAAATTAAACAAATTTACTACAGCCGGATTAGAAAGTGAAATCAAAACATTATTATTGATATCGCGCTGGAGTCCGGGGGTTGCAGAATTCATTGCCCCAGGTGCATGTTTGTTTCCTGCATAAAAAATATCGCTGAATGAAATATTATTTCCATTTTTAAAATAATGAGTTACAGCAAGATTCCCCTGTCCGTCCAGAACCTGAGAATCTTTTCTCTGTGACAAAACATTTTTATCATTTTTATACAAAAAAAGATTCTGCGCATAATTGCAGTCTAGCCCGGAATTAAAAAATGTCTGTTCGCCGATTTTCCCTGAAAACAAAAGCTTCTGGAAAACTGAATCAAGCGGCAAATTCAAATTGAAAAAAGTTTTAGCTGCCTCTTCAACAGAAAGTGTATTTTTTAGATCTGTCTTTTTTGTAGTGATGTAAATTACACCACCAACTGCCCCTTCATCTTCAACACCTTCTGTAAAGCCTCCACGAATTATTTCAATTTTCTCAATTGCAGAAATATCAATAGCAGAAAAATCAAAAGTGCCGTACTGAGCATTGTTAACACAGATTCCGTCTATTACAACACGTACTGTTTCATCTGTAAAACCACGGATACTTGGTTTACTTTCAAGCCCATAAGCGCCATAAGAAAGATTCTGAATACCGCAGCGTTCTATTACCTGAGATAGAGATTCAATATGTTCTGCTTCAAGCATCTCTGCTGTAAGCACAATCTTTCTTTCAACAGAGGATGAAAGATAGGTTGTAACTTCGGGAAGAATAAGAGTTGTCTCCTGTGCCGTTATGAGGAAAGTAAAAAGAACAATTAAAAATAGGGATATACTTTTTTTCATAAAAAATGGGGATGCTTAATAAAAAATTACTAATCATCCCCCACAAAAATTAATAAGAATGTCTTGTACAAGAAGAATAAGAGCTAAAATATCCATTTGCAACTGTAAATTCAAGCATAGCTTCTTCTAAAGTTGCACATGAAGTGTTTCCAGAAACCTTAAATGCACCCGAAATTTTTACAGATGTGGCAGTAAGGTCTTTATAGCTTATAGCATACCACTTACCGATATCAGAGGCCAAAGCTGGATCTGTTGTATAAGTTCCATTTGCATCAGCTGCTCTTGTATATTTAATAAATGCAGTTCCTGAATCTACTGAAGTTGGTGCAAATACAATTTCATTTCCAGCATAGCTTTGATAATTATCCCCATAATTTTCAAAACCATCATCAGTAAACTTATAATATGAATTACCCCATGATCCAGACTCAACCCAAGTTCCTTTTAACTGGATTTTCTGAGCCTTAGTCATTGTGTCATAAGCACTAATTATAACAAGTTGCTGAGCAGTAGTATCCTCAGCTGGTTTACAACCTGTGAATGAAAGACATGCAACAAGCGCTGCTGCTGCAAAAAGATGAGAGAGTTTAAAATTTTTCATTATTTATTTCCCGGGAACCGAGACTGCGCAGTTCCCAAAAGTTAAGATATCCTTTCATACGAAAGGCGTGTACCAAAGTTTCCGGGCTCACAGAATTCAGGATTAACCTTCCCAGAACCGTAGATGTTCCAGTGATCCTAACAACCCCCTATGGTGGTTTCGATAAGCTCTACCACCACTCCGTATACCGTTGCGCATTCAGCTCAGGCCTTGCACCTGCTTCCATTGAAATACACGAGAAAAATATAGCATAAATGAATTAGTTTGTCACATAGATTCGAAATTTACTAACGTAATTCCATTTAAAATAATAAATATGATTTTGTGTTAGCAACAACGAATCCGTGCGATATTTTTATTTTCTTAGATACTCTGCTAATTCTTCAGCAGTTAACATGATAATAGTAGCTCCGTGTTCTTCAAGAAATTTCTTTCCACGAAAGCCCCAGTCGACTCCTATTACATCAAGGCCGGCGTTCATTCCTGTCTGCATATCAACATCAGAGTCACCAATGAAAACAGCTTTCTGACCTTCGCTCTTTCCATCCATTCCGGCCCGTTCGAGAATCTCATAAATTCCGTCTGGCGCAGGCTTTGGAGGCATTCCAGGACGGCTGCCGGAAATAATATCAAATAAGCCTGGAAAATAATCATCACAAAGGGCAATAGCAGCCGGCTCAACTTTATTTGTATTAACTGCAATCTTAATTCCTGCTGCACGTAATTTTTTTATACACTCAGGAATTCCTGCATAAGGTGCAGTTTTTTCGGCACAGTGCTTTTCATAGTAAGCAATAAAATCTTTTAAAATATTATCAAAATCAGGATTATCACGCCCATTGCTGATAGCACGCTCTATCAATTTAGGAATTCCGTTTCCTACCATAAAACGAACTTCTTCTACAGTGTGTAAAGGAAGATTATATTTTTTAAGAATTACATTTAAGGAATCAGTCATATCATCCAAAGTGTTAAGGATGGTACCGTCCATATCAAAAATCGCAAGTGAGTATTTCATAATGCTTTGATATTACAGAAAAACTTCTTTCTTGAAAAGATACTAAGATTAGCATGTCATACGGATATTAAAAAAGTCGCACAGGCAAAAAAAGGCTCTTGGCAAACTCATTCTCGTTTGACAAGAGCCTTTTTTTGACGTAGCGTCTTTTTTAAGATATCAGTTATTTACTAGCTTTAATCTTAGCATCAACTTCAATCTGATGTTTTTCTGTATCGAACTTATAAAGTTCATCGAAGCCAAATCCCTTAACTTCCTGTGTCATTTCATCCCACATCTTGTCGAATTCAGCGTCGTTCTTAGCAAAGATCATGCGCCATGAAGCATCACAAACTGCCTTGTTTACGCTGTTGCGGATTACAGAAATATCAGCAGAGTCTGAAGGGAGAGCAACTGCAACAGAAGGGCTGATAGTAATTCTCTTGTTCTTTGTCATCCAGTCTGTAGCATCTTTTGCATCAAACTTCTTTTCCCAGTCTTTTCTCATCTGAGTCATATTCTTCTCTTTATAAGTAGACCAGTACTGTGTTGAATAGATTTCTCCTGTGAGTGGGTTTGTACACATAGAGTTTACAATCCACTGGTTGATTGCGTTGTTACCATCGCTGTATCCACCGCCACCAAATTCTGCAGGAACAGGGAGATTATCCATAAGAGCGTTATCATTCATCTGCTCAAGTCTTCCGTCAGCAAGCTTCTTGTAGTTGAAGCCTTCAATACCATCATGCTGGAACTGAGCTCCCTCTGGAGAAGCATACCAGTCGAGGAACTTCATGATACGTGCGTACTTAGCATCATCAACTTTTGAACCTACACCAAAGACACGTCCGCTACCAAAGTAAGCATCTGAATCAGTGTAGTAAATCTGATCCTGTACAGGAATAAAACAGAATGCCGAGCCATCTGCAAGCCGTGCAGAAGTATTCCAGAATCCGATTTCCCATGTATACCAGATGAAATCTACCTGACCATTTGAAATCTTGGCACAAACTGAGTTCCAGTCCTGTGTACCTGAATCAGGATCAACAACACCTGCTCTCTTTGCTTTGTTCAAAAAGTGGAGAATCTTGTAGTAAGATCCGTCTTTGTTTGTAAGTGGATAGAACTTGTTATCTGGAGTAAGAACTGCAGACCCCTTAATTTTGTCTCCATACCATGTTGTAAGCTGAACAACGTTAGCAATACCAATCATACCGTCTCCACCATCCCAGTCTGGCCAGAGTGAAAGAGGATAAGCTGGATCACCTTTTTCGTTTGTAGGGTGAACTTTTCTGAGCTGTACAAAGGCATCAATAAGACCATCAAGATCCTTGATTTCTGGAGCACCAATCTTGTTATACAAATCCCAGCGGAACTGTGGGAGAGAATAGATTCTTTCCTGTGTGAAAGATGTTGGAGAAGTATCCATCATTTCTGTAGGGATACCATAATATTTTCCTGCAGAGTTTCCAGGGAGACTTTCGTTCAAAGCCTTAATCTGAGTATCAAACTTCATCAGGTTAGGACTATCTTTGATTTTGTCGCTGATATCTTTAATCAATCCAGCCTGAAGACAATCCTGGAACTGTGTTGCATCAAGAAGAACGATATCTCCAAGATTTCCAGAGCTTGCGCGAAGCTGATAGATTGAGTCTCCTGCAACCTGAGGAGCAATGATGTTAAGTTCAATATTGAATCTGTCCTTAACAACCTTTGCGAACCAACCTGTCTGCATACCCTGATAGTTTGCAGCAACATCATAAATTTCAAGGGTCATTGGTGCGTTATCATCAACAACTTTTGAAGCCTTTTTGCCGTTTCCACAACTACACAACAAAGCAGCAGAAACAGCCATCAAAGTAACGATTGAAATAATTCCTTTTTTCACTTTGATTTCCTCCTTATTTTTTTGCTTCTTTATATCAACCTTTTACTGCGCCGATCATGATTCCTTTTGTAAAGTAACGCTGGAAAACAGGATATACGCAGATAATAGGAAGAACTACAATTACAGAAACCGTCATTCGGATTGAAGTAGCAGTCTGTGCATGTGCAAGGCTGGCTGCAAGAGCGGCGGCTGATGTACTATTGTTTACGAGGGCTTTGAGCGAACTCGCCTGATTTATATACTGGTACAGAGTGAACTGTAATGTATAAAGTTTAGGATCTGTTACAAGAAGCAGAGTGTCCTGGAAAGAGTTCCACTGGGCAACCGAAGCAAAAATCGCAACAGTTGCAATAATCGGTTTAATTACCGGAAGAATTACCTTAAAGAAAATCTGCAGGGTTCCAGCACCATCAATTAAGGCTGCCTCTTCCAGAGATTCAGGAACACTTTCAACAAAGGTCTTACACAAAACTATGTAGAAAGGCTGAACAGCTACCGGGAAAATATAACCCCAGAAATTATTAGTAAGATGCAGGTTTCGCATTGTAATAAACCATGGAATGATTCCCGCATTAAAATACATTGTTGCTACACAGAAACGATACCAGAACTTTCTCTTCCACAAAGTCTTTTTTGTAAACATGTAACCAAGAAAGCCCGAAACAACAACCGTAAACATTGTTCCTATTACTGTTCTCAAAATTGAAATCTTAAAAGCAGAAAGAAGTCCGTTTACTTTCATTACCTGCTTGTAGTTATTCAAATGAAAACCAAGCGGAACAATCAGAACCTTACCACGCTCACTGAGGTCGTTCGCACTCACCGAGTTGATAAGAATATAATAGAAAGGATAAACGCAGACAAAAGCGAAAATCGTATAAATCACATAAGTTGAAATATTTATGATATGGTCTTCAAGTGTCAGTCTTTTTAAACTCATATTTACCCCCGCCCCGTTAAATCAAGCTCTCACCACGGATTTTCTTAGAAACCCAGTTAGTAACACAAAGCAGGATAATACTTACAAAAGTTTTCAAAATACTGATTGCTGTTGAAAGTGAATAACCACCGCTTCCCATTGCCAGGTTGTAAACATAAAGATCAAGAACTTCAATCTTTGCCTTATTGAAAGAGTTTGCAAATACAAAGTACTGCTCCATTCCGTTTGAAAGGAAGTTTGCAAGACTAAGCATTACAAGAACAAAATATGTCGGAAGGATACTTGGAATTGTGATGTGCCAGATTCTCTGCATTCGCGAGGCACCATCAATCATTGCAGCTTCCATAAGAGAATCATCAATTCCTGTAATTGCGGCAATATACATGATGGCTGCCCATCCGGCGTTTTTCCAGGTAAGCCATACCCACTGCTTAAACCAGACATGGCTTGAAGACTGCAGGAACATAATCGGCTCATCAATAATTCCCATGTTCATAAGAACACTGTTTACCGCACCTGTACTATTAAATACACTGAAAGCAATAGAATAAACCAAAACCCAGCTGATAAAGTTTGGAAGTGTAGTAACTGTCTGAACAAACTTCTTAAAATGAACAGATTTAATTTCATTCAGAAAGACTGCAAAAATCATAGGAAACCATGAGAACAAAAGACTGAGCCCGCTCATGGCAAAGGTGTTGGCAAGAACCTGTAAAAGCTTTTTTACTTTTATAGGATTTTCTACCATAGAGATAAACCATTTGAATCCTACGAATTTATCCCAGGAAAGAGGAAACGGCGGTTTGTAATCAAAGAATGCATATACCCAGCCGTAAAGCGGATAATAGGCAAACACCGCTATAAGAAGCAGAAAAGGAAGCACCAAAAGAAAGTCTTTAAGTGAATTCTTCTGCCTTGCAGTTTTTATGAATTTCATAATCACCTCAAATTTTTTAGGTTAAAACTTATAGAAAAACGTTTTTTGTTAAACCTTTTAGTAAAACGTTTAACTAAGTTAATTATACCATGGAATTTTGAGAAGTCAATTTTTTTCTAGGGGATTTTTCTTAGTTTTGTCTGTGTCAGACTATGCAAGCTCTTTTGCAAGAAGGCAAAGCCCTTCTACGATAGCTTTGTGCTCTTCAGGAGCAATTCGTGCATAAAGAGTGTCAGGAGTGTCGTCCGGCATAACAGGAACTTTTTTCTGAATGAGGATTCGGCCTGTATCGCAGCCACCGTCTGCAATGTGAATTGTACAGCCGCTTTCTTTTTCGCCGGCAGCAATAACAGCCTCGTGAACATGATGTCCAAACATTCCGACTCCGCCAAACTTTGGCAGCAGGGCCGGATGCAGGTTGATTATTTTATTTTCGTAAACTTTGAGAATATCACCGGCAAGCACAGTAAGACAACCTGCTTCTACAATTGCCTGAGCCCCGTATTTCTGACAGGCCTCAAGCATTGCATTTGAAACAGCAAGACGCTTAGTATCGCGGTCGCTGGCCTTAGCAAGCTCTTCGCCCATAACAGCGTATGGAGAACAGATTGCAGTAGGAATTCCAGCCTTTGCGGCTCGTTCCAGTGCAAAAGCTTTTTTAGAGTCAGAAATTACACAGACAATTTTATAAGGGCAAGAGTCGCCCTGCGCTTTTTCATAATCAATAAGCGCCTGCAAATTAGTTCCACCGCCACTTACTAAAACTGCTGTTTTTAAAACTGACTTATCTGACATGGCCTAATCCTCGAACAAAACTGCGTCGCGCTGGCTCTTTACTTCGCCCTTAGCATATTCAACGCGGCCAATCTTGTAAGCCTTCATATCAGGGCAGTAGTCTTTATGGTACTTAGAAGCATTAGCATTGAACATCTCAAGAACAGCGTCTGCCTCTTTAGCGTTTACAGCAAGAACAAAACCAATACCCATATTGAAAGTATTATATACGTTATCAAAATCAGCACCACGGCGAATGAGTTCACCAAATACAGGAGGAATATCCCAGCTTGCACGCTTGATAACAGAAATCAGCTGCTTCTTTCCTTCCTTAGCCTTTGGATACATACGTGGAATATTTTCAAAGAATCCGCCGCCGGTTACGTGAACCATACCGTGAATAGCCTTACGGTATTTTCCGAGAACTTCCATAACTGGCTTTACGTAAATGCGGGTTGGAGTCAAAAGAACTTCACCTATAGTCTTACCAGTATCAGTTCCATTTACAACAAAAGGATCATTAACATTTGGAACAAGCTTACGAACAAGGCTGAAACCGTTTGAGTGAACACCAGTAGAGCTCAAGCCGATAAGAACATCGCCTTCTTTGATATCCTCGCCTGTAATCATTTCTTTCTTTTCACCAACACCAACACCAAAGCCGGCAAGGTCATATTTACCAACATCATAGAAGCCAGGCATTTCAGCAGTCTCACCACCAAGCAAAGCACAGCCGGTATCAACACAGCCGTCTGCAACACCCTTTACAAGTTCAGCAGCAACATCAGCATCGAGCTTACCGCAGGCAACATAATCAAGGAAGAAAAGAGTCTGAACACCAGAGCAGAGAATATCGTTTACGCTCATAGCAACACAGTCAATACCAACAGTGTCATACTTTTTCATCTGGAAAGCAACATCAAGCTTAGTTCCAACACCGTCAGTTCCGCTTACCATTACAGGATTCTTAATTCCCTTAGGCACTTCGAACATACCGTTAAAACTTCCCAAGCCAGTCAAAAGCCCTGGAACTACAGTTCTTTTTACCTGTTCCTTGTACTTATCTACCGCGCGGTAACCTTCTTCTACGTCTACTCCAGACTCTTTGTAGTTTGCCATTGTTTGCTCCTTTCAGTCGCTTTAGGTTATAGTTGTTAGCTGTTAGTTATTAGCAGTTAGCAACTTGACTTTCATTTTACTGTTGCCTGTAATTTTACAAGCATTTTTTCTAATTCTGTTAATAAATCTAATGCATTTTTTATTTCGTCTGCATTCAGATATCCAATTTTTTCACACAACTGTATCTGCGTTTCAAGTTCAGATCTTGACCCCTGTGCTATACTTAAAAAATATGAAAATTCTTTCTGTGAAGTTCTTGATTTTCCTTCTGCAATATTGCTTGGAATTGAAATTGCTGATCGTCTCATCTGATCTGATAAACAATACAATTCTTCTTTTGGCAATTTTTTTACAAGTCTATAAATTTCAACAGACAAATCCATAGCTTTTTGCCAAACAATCAGATCTTTGTAATTTCGAATCGGCAATATAAACTCCTGCTAACTACTAACAGCTAATAACTAACAACTAATTTTAGAAAGAAGTCTCACCTGCACTCTCCACCAAAGAAGCTCTGAACTCCTTCATTTTCTGTGAAAGCTCCGCATCCTGCAAAGCCAAAATCTGCAAAGCAAGATAAGCCGCATTCTTTGCGCTGTTAATACCAACTGTTGCAACTGGAATCTGTGGTGGCATCTGAACAATGCTCAAAAGGGCATCCATTCCGCCAAGACCGTTTGATTTGTCGCTTACGCACTCGAGAGGTACTCCGATAACTGGGAGAGTTGTAATTCCTGCAATAACTCCAGGTAGGGCTGCAGCAAGACCGGCACCGGCAATGATAACCTGGCATCCGTCTTTTTCAACTTCTTCAACTGTCTTCTTGAGTAAAGCCCCGGCTCTGTGGGCAGAAATGATATAAGCCTTATAGTCTACGCCGAACTCTGTAAGAATGTCGGCCGCCTTTTTCATCGTGTCCTTGTCGGACTTTGAACCGAAAAAAATCGCAACTTTCATATGAGAGTTATACCATAAAACACGGTTCATCACAAGCATAACGAGTTTTTATTCAGGGCCTTCTCTCCCGCAAAAAAATGACTGTCGCCAACGGAATGATGTTGTCGTCAGTCATTTTTTTGCTCCGAAAAGCCCCTGAATAAAAACACGGTAATTTTAATAAATTAGTTTATGTTATAACTCTTTATTCCAAACCCGGTGAATGTGAAAAATCTAATGAGCGGAGCGGGCGGGAGGTGCGGGCTGCCTCTTGAAGCTTTTGGCGCTTAGCCATTAAAAATAACGCCAGCGGGAGCCCATTAGATTTTTCAAACGTAACGCTATTCTTTCACCTGGTACTGTAATAAAAGAATGCGGAGTTCTTCGATGTTTGAGACGTTGAAGATTTTGAAAACTTCGGCGAAGATTTTTTTTACGGTGGAAATGCTTACGAAATACTTTTCGCTGATTTCTTTGTAACACATTTGATTATGAAGATTTTCAAGAACAAAAGAAATCTGTCTTTCGTTAAGATTATAATCAGAAAGTTTTATTATTGAACCAGCAGGCTTCCTGATAATTGTATTATTTTCACGAACATTCTTTGGGAAAAAGCAGGAAAGTTTTGCTTTTAAACAGTAATAAATCCACAGATAAAAAGCAAAACAGAAAAATGAATACGACATATCAATCAGCATATAATTAACGCCCCGGAAAAAATTCAGAAAAAGCGTAATCAGATGAATCACAAACAGTATAAAGATTTTTTTTCGCGGTTTATTTTTAATAAGATCTTTACAAAGAATTAAAATGATTGCTGCATAAAAGAAGAAAATTCCCAGCTCTTCATAATTTGTAAGAATTGTCAATTCACTTTCAATAATGAAGATTGAAATCATAACATATAAGTTCTGACTAAAAAGAAAAACTAAAGCAAGAATTACACAAATAATATGAACAACTGGAATTACAATATGAGTAGGCGCAATTTTTTCAATAATAGAATTAGGGTCTCCATTCAAAAGGATGCTGACAATAGATGCTACAAGTAAAAAAACAAGCCCTACAACAGCAACAACTCTCTCCGAGCTGATTCTGTTTTTATCCATAATAACAAAATTATACCATTATAAAGCTGAAATTTCAAATAACAATCAGTTATTTTATCAGGGCTTCCGCATTATAAACAAAAATCCGATTTTTTGGCTCCCAGTCGCGGTTGCGTGATTCAAAACCGCGCAATAATGCGGAAGCCTTGGTTATTTCATACTCATAATTATCTGACTGCAGGCATTTTCTCCGTCCATTGCGCTGGAAACAATTCCGCCAGAATAACCTGAACCTTCTCCTGCAGGATACAAACCTGCAATTGCCGTACACTCAAAAGTTTGTTTGTCACGAAGGATTCTTACCGGTGTACTGGTGCGGGTTTCTGCAGCAATCATAAGAGCATCCTGACATATAAAACCATGCATACTCCGATCGATTTCTACAAAACCTTTTTTAAGGCGATCTGCAATGTGTGACGGAAGCCAGGCTGCAAGATTTGATGAAACCAGGCCCGCTGTATAACTGCTGTCAGGAAGATCAGATGAAACACGATTTGCCAGAAAATCCTTTAGCCGCTGAGCCGGAGCTGACTGTCCTTTTCCATTTGAAAAAGCAAGACCTTCTATTTCTCTTCTGAACAAAAATCCTGCAAGCTGGGGGCAGCCCAGTTCTTCTGCTGCTTTCTGAAATTTTTGAGGGATATCTTCCGGTCTGATTTCTACAACTATTGCAGCATTTGACCATTTTGAATTTCTTGCTGCAGCAGACATTCCGTTTACAACAATTTCATTCGGACCTGAACTGGAAGGAACTACAAAGCCTCCAGGACACATACAGAAGGAATACACACCTCGTCCGTCAATCTGAGTTGTTACGCGATATTCTGCAGCTCCAAGACCACTAGCCTCTCGCTGTCCATGATACTGTATTTTATCAATCAACTCACGAGGATGCTCCACACGGACTCCGGCAGCAAATGTTTTAGCTTCTAGAGCAGCCGGTACTTTTTTTGCCAGCATTTGATAAATATCACCAGCTGAATGACCTGTTGCAAGAAGAACAGCCCTGCCTGCAAATGTATGCTTTTCTCCGGTTATTACATTTTCACTTTCTACACCACGGACATGATTGTTCTCAATTAACAAATCAGATACCCGTTCATTAAAATGAAACTCTCCGCCAAGCGAAATAATTTTATCACGCATTGCATTGATTACTTTAGGGAGTCTGTCGGTTCCGATATGCGGATGTGCATCTGTAAGAATTTTTTCATCTGCACCAAAGTAATTAAATATACGAAGTATCGTGCTGATATCTCCACGTTTATTACTTCTTGTATAAAGCTTTCCATCAGAAAAAGTTCCAGCACCACCTTCACCAAAGCAGTAATTTGAATCTCCATTTACAAGACCTTTAGTACTTATAAGGGCAATATCTTTTCTGCGCTGACTTGTCTGAACACCTCTTTCAATAATTACAGGTTTAATTCCTTTTTCAAGAAGTTTGAGGGCGCCAAAAAGTCCTGCAGGTCCGGCCCCAACTATAATAACTGTATGTTCAGGTCCAGCGCCTTCACAAGATTTCCAGCAAGGCTTCCACTCACCTGCCGCTTCCGGTTTTTCGCCAATATAAATTTTATATCGCAGATGAAGTTTGAGCTGTCTGTGACGGGCATCAATAGATTTCTTTACAAAAACCTTTTCAAAGTGACTATCATTTATGTGATTTTTTTTAAGTTCTTTATAAATCAGATTTTCATGAAGCCCTGCATTTTTTTCATCTCTGGCTTCGACGGTAATTGTGATTTCTTTGATCATTGAAAATATTATAATAAATTCACCGGAGGTTGAGTAGTCCGAAGGACGTATCGAAACCTCATTTCCTATGGTCCCTGTAGCTGGTGATTTCGATACGGCTGCGCCTACTCAACCACCGTTCACCGTAAGTCTCTCAGGACAAAAAAAAAGTTCTCAGACTGTATTCTCTCCAAACTCACAGTCCAAGAACTCTCTCACCGATAACAAACCGGCTCTCCGATAAAACTCTCTTCTTAGCAACGCTTATATATAAAGATAATGCTAATTTCTTTTTAATCAATAACTTTCTTAATATCATACTTTTTAACTTTACTTAACTTTAATTTTATGGTCATAACATAACGTGAAAATAAGTTACAGTCAATAACTTTTTTTACGATTTAACCATGGTTATTAAAAAATAACCGCAGTTACGGCTAGAGTACTAATAGTGTGCTGTTATTGTGCTTAAAATGTGCTATAAAAATCCTGAAATTTACCCTTTTTGGAACATATTTCAGGATTTTTTTCAGATTTTTTCCAATACTTTATAAGATTGATTTGAAAAACTGTTGTAAACGCTCACTCTTTGGATGCTGGAAGATTTCATCAGGGGTACCCTCTTCCTCTATATAACCTTCGTTCATAAATAAAACCCAATCTGCAACTTCGCGGGCAAAGCCCATTTCATGAGTTACTACAACCATTGTCATTCCTTCGCGGGCAAGATCTTTCATTACTTCAAGAACTTCTCCTACCATCTCAGGATCAAGAGCGGAAGTTGGTTCATCAAAAAGCATAACGTCCGGATGCATGGCAAGAGAACGAACAATTGCGATTCGCTGCTTCTGACCACCACTCAAAGTTGAAGGGTAAACATTTGCCTTATCAGGTAGTCCTATACGTTCAAGAAGCTGCATAGCCTCTGCCTTTGCTTCTTCTTCTGTTTTTAATTTAAGGGTAACTGGTGCAAGTGTAATATTTTGCAAAACTGTAAGATGAGGAAAAAGATTAAAATGCTGGAAAACCATTCCCATCTTTTGACGGCAAAGATCGAGATCTGTTTTAGGATCTGTTAAATCATTTCCTTCAAAAAGAATCTGTCCCCCATCAGGAGTTTCAAGTCTATTTAGACAACGTAAAAATGTACTCTTTCCAGAGCCTGAAGGTCCGATTATTACAATCTTTTCTCCCTTCTGAATATTTATAGAAACATCTTTTAATACATTGAGTTTTCCAAAACTGATTTTAAGATTTTTAACTTCTATCACTTTTTGCCATCCTTTTTTCGAGTCTGCCGAAAAGCTTTGTAAGACCTACTGTAAGAATTAAATAGATTGCCGCACAGGTAAGAAGAGGAATCCATGCATTATAGGTTGCATTACGAATCATATCTCCGGCTTTTGTCATATCCATTACAGCAATAAAACTTGCAACAGAAGTCTCTTTTATCAAAACAATGAACTCACTAGTATAAGTTGGAAGAACTGCTTTTACTGCCTGAGGAAGAACAATTTTAAAAATTGTCTGCCACTGGCTGAGTCCAAGCGACCGGCCGGCTTCTGTCTGGCCAGGATCAATTCCTTGAATACCGGCACGGAAGATTTCTGTACAGTAAGCACCAGAGTTAAAACCATAAGCAAGAATTGCTACAAGAAGACGGTTTAATCCCAAAGGAGCAAAGATTACAAAATAAAAAATCATGAGCTGGGTAGCAAGAGGTATTCCACGAAGTACTGTTGTATAGAGTTCTGCAATCGGTTTTAAAATCTTATTACCAGAAACCTTCATTAAGGCAAGTAAAAATCCAAGAACAGTACCTATCAAAATTGCACAAATGGCAATAAGAATTGTAGTTCCCAAGCCCTGCACAATCAGCATGTACCGCTGCCCGTTTATCATTGTATCGATAAAAGATTGAATCATAAAATTCCTTTAAAAAAACAAAATCGGTGGTTTCGATACACTCGCTTCGCGAGCACTCAACCACCGTTATTATACTACGGTGATTGAGTAGCCCGAAGGGCATATCGAAATCACCGTTTTATCTGTAAGGCTTATTTTCTTACAATAATAACCTGCTCAGATTCAAAATATGTTTCTGAGAAGTCTACATTCTTTTTGCGTTCTTCATTTACAGACATACCAGCTGCAATGAAATCAATTGTTCCAGACTGAAGAGCTGGAATCAGACTGTCGAATGCCATATCTACAACTTCAAGCTTCATATCAGCATTCTTAGCAATTTTCTGTCCCATTGTAATATCGAAGCCAACAATATTCTTTCCTTCTACATATTCAAATGGAGGGAAAGCTGCATTTGTTCCAAGCTTTACAACTTTGCTTCCTGTTGTAGCTTCTGCAGCTGGGATTGTGATTTTTCCATCAGCAGGCATAAATGCATTTACGAGAGCTTCATATTCGCCGTTTGTTTTCATATCTGCAATTGTTTTGTTGATTGAAGAAAGAAGATCTGCATTACCTTTTTTAACAGCAATTGCATAAGCTTCTTTGTTATCAGCAAATTCTGAATCATGAATGATTTTCAAATCAGGATTGCGTTCTACAATTGCTTTTGCAGGAAGTTCATCAAGAACTACAGCGTCAATTGCACGATTTTTAAGATCAAGAGCGGCATCCATACCTGATTTGAAAGATACAACCTGTGCACCTTCTACACTATCCTGAACCCAGGCTTCACCAGTAGTACCAGCCTGAACTCCAATTTTCTTTCCTGTAAGATCAGCTACAGAATTAATTTCTACTTTTGATTTTGAGCATCCAGTGAATGCGAGAGCTGCTGCAAGTGCAGCACAGATTAATGTCAATTTTTTCATAAAACACCTCTTATGAATTAATATACATTTTTTTGTATATTTATGCAATCTGTAACCAAAAGTCCAGTTGCTTACGTGAAAAAAAGTACGAATCCAAAAGAGGATGATTTTGTCTTCGCACTTTTTTTCACTCCGCAACTGGACTTTTGGACATTTTCGTGAATTACAAAAAAATGTATATTACTGCTTTTCTTCACGGGGAAAGAGAATGTCCGCATTATTGCGCGGTTTTGAACCACGCAGCCGTGACCGGAGCCAATGTTTCAGAAACTTTTTTATAATGCGGAAGTTCTTTTATCCCGGAAAAGCCGCCAGCCGTTTTCTGCCAGAATCACTGCAAGAAAAATTAATGAACAACCGATAAACATTTTCAGTGTAAAAACTTCGTGGAGAATCAAGGTGCTGAATAAAATACCGAAAACTGACTCAAAGCTTAAAAAGAGAGATGCTATTGAGGACTGCACATACTTAAGGCCTATGTTCTGCAGACTGAAGCCTACCATGGTGCTTAAGAGGCCAAGGTAGAGCATGGAGAGAACTACTCTGCCAGAAAAGGCGGTGGCGGCAGGAAAAGAGCCTTCTAAAAAAGGAGCGCATATCCAGCCGGCAATGGCTGTAAAAATAAACTGCAGCAGTGTAAGAAAAAGCGGATCGCCTCCGGCCTTGTTATATTTTTCTGTATAGATGATATGCAGGGCAAAAAAGATTCCGCAAATCAGCGTGAGCAAATCACCAATATTAAAGCCCTTGTCTCCCGAGCCCAGAGCAAGCAGGCCTATTCCGGTAAGAGACATAACCGCTGCAATAAAAACATAAAAACGGGGACGCTTTTTAAAAAGCAGCCATGTCAAAACAGGAATCATAATTACATAGAAAGTTGTAAGAAAGGCATTTTTTCCGGCAGTAGTATAATCACAGCCAACCGTCTGAGTGGCATAAGCCAGAAAAAGAAAGAGGCCCGTAAGCGCCCCATGACGGATATAATCCCAGGAAAGCAGCTTCCATTTTTTTATAAAAATCAGAGACATGGTTACAGCTGCTATTGTGTAACGGTAGGCTACCATATAAAAAGCCCCGATATAATCAAGACTGTCTTTTACAATAACAAAAGAAAAGCCCCAGATTGTAGCCGCAAGCAGCAACCCCGCACTGGCAGCTATTGAAGTAAACTTTGTATTCATACAATGTGTATACTAGAAAAAGCTTCCCCGGTCAAGCGAGGCCACTGAAAAAGGTCTCCAATTTTAAGGCCTGAAAAAAAAGCCTTTAAAGAGCAAATTACTTGTCTTTCATTTCCTTATTTTTCATCAAGAGCTGTTGCTTATGCTCATCACATTTTAAAGTTACACTGAAAGACTTGGACTTTGCACCTTCCTTGTAACAGCCTTTCTGACTGCAAGTTCTCCTGCAGGACACTGCATCATGTCTGCATCTTTATTGCCGTATCGGATGGCTGTTGTATCGCAGGATTTAATCCTAGAAAATATTTGTAAGAAAGGTCATAAAGTGCTCGTTACACAAGGTCAACATCTGACATAGGATGCAGACATTTGAGGAAAAGGAATTTGAAAAGATATTCAGGATCTTCGGCTGTTCGTCCGTTGTCTGGACAATATTTATCTTTCAGTTCTTCCCTTATGAAACTGAAATCTATCAGCTCATTTATTTTTCTGAACAGATGATCCTGTGGAATCAGTTTGTCATATAAATCTGTGTATTGACTGAAATTTAATTCTTGCTGTGACTTGAGCATAAAAAAACACCACCTGAATAAATTTTACTCTATTCAAATGGTGTTTGTAAATTCAGTCTTTAACAGACTTTTTCAGTGGCCTCGGTATGAGCCGGGGTATGAATATAGCTGGCTGTGGTTGGCAAGCTTAGCTTGCCTATGAGCCCTTTCTTCGATTTTAGGCTTTCACTTCAACACGGTTAAGGTGCCAGATGTCGCGAACATAATCTTCGATTGTGCGGTCGCTTGAGAACTTGCCGGCGTTGGCAATGTTCTTGAGAGCCATCTTAGCCCAGCCCTTCTTATCCTGATAAGCCTCTGCGATGCGCTCGCGGGCTTTGCAGTAAGAATCGAAGTCTGCCAGAACGTAGTAAACATCCGGGCGCTGACCTTCTACACCGTAAATCAAAGAGTCGTGAAGCTCCTTGAAAAGCTGATGGGTTGGATCATAAGTACCGTCTACCAGCTGCTCAACAACCTTAGCGAGAGCCGGATTGCGGTCAAGGTATTCCTGAGGATTATAAGAGTGCTCTGCTTCCATCTTCTTGATTTCTTCTGTAAGAAGTCCGAATACAAAGCCGTTTTCTTTTCCGGCTTCTTCGAAAATCTCAATATTAGCACCGTCCATTGTTCCGAGAGTCAAAGCACCGTTGAGCATGAACTTCATGTTTGATGTACCAGAAGCCTCGAGACCTGCTGTAGAAATCTGCTCAGAAACATCTGCTGCCGGGAAGATTTTTTCTGCAACAGAAACGCGGTAGTTTTCTACGAATACAACACGAATCTTTCCGCGAACGCGGCGGTCGTTGTTAATGCGCTCTGCAACAGTATTAATCAATTTAATGATTGACTTTGCACGGCGGTAACCAGAAGCTGCCTTTGCACCAAAGATGAAAGTGCGAGCCGGTGGGTTATAACTTGGGTCATCAACCAGGCGGTTGTAAATATACATAACGTGGAGAATGTTCAAAAGCTGTCTCTTGTACTCGTGAAGGCGCTTAACCTGAACATCAAAAATACTTTCAGGATCAAGGAACTCGTTCTGAGCATGCTTGAGATAGTCTGCAAGAGCTATCTTGTTTTCTGTCTTAATGCGAATAAGCTCGTTGATTGATTCATCATCGTCGAGGAACTTTTCAAGCCCCTTAAGCTTTGAAAGATCCTTTTCCCAACCGTGACCAATGCGGTCTGTAATAAACTTTGAAAGCTGAGGGTTTGCATTCAAAAGCCAGCGGCGCTGTGTAATACCGTTTGTCTTATTGTTGAACTTCTGAGGATAGAGTGCGTACCAGTCTTTAAGCTCGGCAGTCTTCAAAAGCTCTGTGTGGAGCTCTGCAACACCGTTTACGCTGAAGCAGGAATGAATTGCCATCCATGCCATGTAAACCATGTTGTTATGGATGATTGCCATGTGCTCGTGCTTGTAGTAGTCGTTAGGGAATTTCTGGCGCAGCTCAATTACAAGGCGGCGGTTGATTTCTTCAACAATCTGATATACACGAGGGAGGAGCCCCTGGAAGATTTCGATTGGCCACTTCTCAAGAGCCTCAGCAAGAATTGTATGATTTGTATAAGCAAAAGTATGAGTTACTACATCCCATGCTTCATCCCAGCTTACATTGTATTCATCAATCAAAATACGCATAAGTTCAGGAATTGCAACTACCGGGTGAGTATCGTTGAGCTGAATTACGTGGAGCTCTGCAAACTTAGAGAAATCTGTTCCGTGGTCACCAACATAGTGGCGAACAAGATCCTGCAAAGAAGCAGAAGAGAAGAAGTACTGCTGTTTAAGGCGGAGAGCCTTTCCGCTAGGGCCGTTATCGTTAGGGTACAAAACGCGGCTGATATTTTCTGCGCTGTTCTGGCGCTCTACGGCACGGTTGTAATCCATGCTGTTGAAGAGCTGAAGGTCAAAGCCGTTTGGACTTGATGCCTGCCAGAGGCGCAAAGTATTTACAGTCTTTGTATCAAAACCGATGATTGGCATATCATAAGGAGTTGCTGTTACTTCCTCTGCATTTTCAATAAAGAAGCGAGGCTGTCCGTCCGGAGTTTTTCCGTAAGCAATGTTTCCGCCGAACTTTACAGTAACAGCAAGGTCAGAGCGCTTGATTTCCCAAGGGTCGCGGTGCTGCAGCCAGTTGTCCGGATATTCAACCTGATATCCGTCTTCAATGCGCTGCTCGAACATACCGTATTCATAGCGGATTCCGTATCCGTGTCCAGGATAGTCGAGAGTTGCAAGTGAGTCGAGGAAGCAGGCAGCGAGGCGGCCAAGACCACCGTTACCAAGACCTGCATCCGGCTCTTCATCTTCAATCATATTGAAGTCTATATTCATTTCTTTAAGAACTTCATTTACAGATTCCTTAATGCCGCAGTTGATGAGGTTATTGCTGAGAGCGCGTCCCATCAAAAATTCAGCAGACAGATAGTAAAGCTGCTTTGTTGGCTTTTTGTCATATTCGTTACGAGTTGCCATCCAGTTAGGCATAATTAACTCAAGGGCAGAAGCAGAAACCGCATCAAAAAGGTCGTGCTTGTTTGCCTGCGTAATATCCTTACCGTACTGACGGCGAAGTCTGGCAGAAAGATTTGCCTTAAATTGTTCCTTATCAAATTCCATAAAATAAACCTCCGGAATTTATTTACTCATTAAAATTACGGTAGCCCCGGAAATCAGAACATAGCGTTTCTGTTCTCTAAGAAGCTCCTCATTTCCTTTTTCTAATATATCATCAGGACTTTCAAAAGCTGTGTCCGCAACGCGGTACCATTTTTTGTTTCCTGCTAATGACGGTAAAGTAATTGTAAGGTCGTACTGATCAAGATTTGTAGCAACATAAAAGTCACTGTCAATTTCAAGACCACTCAGCTTAAAGGCAAGAAAGTGATTCATCTTTGCCCAGTCCGGAACCTTAGCATTAATATCATACCACAATATCTCCGGGATTGCATTTGTCTCGTAAGTATCGCGGAAAAATTTGATTCTGCTGAAAATATTATGAGATTTACGAAGTTCAATCAACTGCGAAGTAAAACGAATCAGTCCCTTGTTGCGCTCGGCAAGATTCCAGTTGAACCAGCTGAGAGCTGTGTCCTGGCAGTATGCGTTGTTGTTGCCGTTCTGGGTACGGCGCATTTCATCACCACCCAGCAGCATAGGAACCCCCTGAGAAAGAAAAAGATAAACCAAAAAGTTTTTGATTGTGCGCAGGCGGGCCTGTTCGATTTTTGGGTTTGTGCACTCCCCTTCATAGCCGTTGTTGTAGCTGTAATTGTCGTCGGAACCGTCACGGTTGCATTCGCCGTTTTCCTCGTTGTGTTTGCAGTTGTAGCTTACAAGATCGTTGAGGGTAAAGCCGTCATGGGCGGTAATGAAATTTATGGAAGAAAGCGGTCCGCGTCCGTCGTGGTTATAGCAGTCGGAGCTGCCGCTTACACGGGTTGCCGCTGCCGTAGAAAGAAGCTCGTCTCCACGAAGGAAGCGGCGGATATCGTCGCGGAAGCGGCCGTTCCATTCGCTCCAGCGGTTGTTCGGGCCACCCGGGAAGCCACCAAGCTGGTAAAGGCCGGCACAATCCCATGGCTCTGCAATAAGTTTTGTTTTCGACAAAATCGGATCGTCATTAATTGCGGCAGTAAGACTCGGAAAATCATTTGGAATTGGGGCACCATTTGGAGCCCTCGTTAATATAGAAGCAAGATCAAAACGGAAGCCGTCTACATGCATTTCCATAACCCAGTAGCGAAGGCTGTCCAGAATAAACTGAGCCGTTACAGGGTGATTACAATTCATGCTGTTTCCGCAGCCGCTGAAGTTCATATAGTAATTTTTATCACTGGCAGGAAGTGAATAATAAACATCGTTCTGAAGGCCGCGGAATTCAAAAGTGTAGCCGCGCTCATTTCCTTCTGCTGTATGATTGTAAACGACATCAAGAATAACTTCGATACCTGCCTTGTGCAGAGTTTTTACCATCTGCTTAAACTCGCGCACAGGACCGCCCGGAGACCTGTCTGCTGCATAGCTTGTTTTTGGCGCAAAAAATCCTATAGTGCTGTAGCCCCAGTAATTTACCAGAGTTTCCCCAGTACGCGGATTCGTATTGGCATTTTCATTTTCATCAAATTCAAAAACAGGAAGAAGCTCTACGGCAGTGACACCGAGGTTGCGGAGGTATTCAGCTTTTTCTTCAAAGCCCCGATAAGTTCCGGCAATTTCCCGCGCCACTCCCGAAGTCTCCGAAGCTGTAAAGCCCTTAAGGTGAGTTTCGTAAATTACAGTCTGCTCGAGCGGGCGGTTCAGAGGCTTATCGCCTTCCCAGTCAAAGCCGTCATCATCAACTACAACGCATTTTGGAAAATCAGAAAGATCCTGAAGCTCGCCACCCATATTGCCGTCAAAGCCCTGTTTCCACTGCTTGTTGTAAGAGAGGAAAACCGAGCCCGGCGTAAAAGCCTTTGCGTAAGGGTCAAAAAGATATTTATTGGAATTGAAACGAAGTCCCTTTGGCGGAACATAAGGCCCATCCACCTTGTAAAGATAGAGAGTTCCTGCCCCAAGTCCTTCTATATATATGTGCCAGATATCACCGGTTCTGTTGGAATGAGGATCAAAATCCACCACCTTCGCCGGCTTATGATCGTATTCACTGTCAAAAAGCACAAGACTCACTTTGGTTGCATCGCGGCTATAAATCGAAAAATTAACACCGCCCCCAGTAAGCACCGCGCCAAAGCCCATCGGCTTTCCGTTTTGAACCTTTATATCAGACATAGTTCTAGTATTTTAACACAGGAATGGCAGAATTTCTAGAAATAAATTGATTAAAATGAAAATGCAGAAAACAAATAAAATATTAAGTATTATATAATCAGAATTCTTTTAAGAATTCTGATGGCGAAATTATTCTCACCATCGAAGACTTAAAATCATCTGTATTTCTGGTAACCAGATAATCCGCCCCAATTTGAATAGAAGATTCATGCTGTACAGCATCTTCAAAATCTTTCCATGAAGAGTTCAATGCATTTTTTATACAAGCTTCATCTATACCTGCGACAGAAACAATTTCTAACAAATCTTGTAAATGACGCTTAGTCTCTTCTTTGTTGTTTAAGCGTTTATTCAGAATATAAAAGATATCAGTAATTGAAGCAGCTGAAACATAAAAATCTATTGGTTTTGAATCTGAAAGTTCTAATACTTTTTTACTCTCTTCGTAAAAATCTGCATTTTTGAGAAGGATATCTAATATGATATTTGAATCAAGAAAAACGGTCATTTTATATTCCGTACTTTTCTGCAAGTCTTTCTGCGCGAATATCTTTTATTGACAGAGGCTCAGTTGAAGAAATAATTCCTGTAAGACTGTTTACGACCTCTGAAACAGAACGCTTCTTTGCAACTTTTCGAGAAGATTTTTTGAATTGATTTATTACAAAAAGTGCATACATCTCAATATTATTCTGCAATTCCAAAGGCAAACGCTGCACTTCTTTTTCTAATGCATTGAATGACATAAAAACCTCCTCTTGTTTATAATATAACACGGATAATTGAAAAATAGAAGATTTATTTTCATACAGTTTTTGATGCAAATAGGAAGAAAAAAAATTGGATTTTATTAAGAGCCTGGCATTAAAGTCCAAGGCGCCTTAGAAATAACATATTATTATTTATACAAAAACACTGTTGCGGGGAAAAAATTCTACTGTTATAATTACAAAAATATGAGTGATGAAATTAAATCGAACGAAAACCAGCCTCTCCGCACAGCTGTTGTGGCAATCATTGGCCGCCCGTCTGCAGGTAAATCAACCTTTTTAAATACTGCCTGCCAGGAACCGGTAAGCATTGTATCTCCTATACCGCAGACAACCCGTAACGCAATTAAGGGAATTGTAAATACATCTTTTGGCCAGCTGATTTTTATTGATACCCCTGGCTATCACGATTCAGAAAAGAAATTAAACCTTCGCCTTCGCAATGTTACAGAAAGTCAGCTGGAAGGTATTGATTGTGTTCTATATATAATTGACTCTACCCGAGCCCTTGGAGAGGAAGAAGCCCACACCGCGGCCCTGCTCAAAGACTTGCAGGCAAAAACTGTTGTAGCAATCAACAAGTGCGACCTTCCTGCCAGCAAGCCCCTCCCTATCCGTCAGTTTATAAGCGTGCAGCTGCCTCAGGTTCCTGATGGCCGTATCCTGGAAATGTCTGCTGAAAAAGACACCGGCATCAACGAAGTTCTCAAAGCTCTTTATGATATTTCGCCGGAAGGAGAGCCTGTTTACGACGAAGAGCTTTACACAGACCAGGATCTTACATTCCGCGTTTGCGAGGTAATCCGTGGAGAAGCAATCAACCGCCTGCAGGACGAAATTCCCCACGCAGTTTATGTTGAGGTTGCAGATGTTGAACACCGCAACGAGGGCAAAAAACTCTGGATTCGTGCCTTCCTTTGTGTTGAGCGCGAAAGCCAGAAGGGAATTGTAATCGGTAAGGGTGCTTCAAAAATTAAGGAAATCAGAACAGCTGCAGTACGCAAGCTTTCGGAAATATATATTCAAAAAATAGACCTGGATTTGCAGGTTAAAGTTGATAAGAACTGGCGTCAGAGGGATTACACTCTCAACCGCCTGATTCCTTCGCAAAAGTAACGAAAGAGAGGAGCTTTATAGATAATTTAATATGCTGTCTTTAGAAAAAGGAATGAACCAGGTCCACCATGTTCTTAAGGCCGACCAGATGGCGAATATCGCTTTGAGAATGCTTGCCTGCATAAACAGGGAAGTTGTTCTTCACAGCGTAAGGACAGCCTATCTCGCTTACAAAACCGTATGCGTACATCCGATGAATGAGCGCTGCATACCGGAAAAGCTGGTCATGCTTGCAATCTTCCATACAATCGGATTTTTCCGCGAAGACATTCATTTTAATTATTTTCCGCATGATGCAAACATCGACTACTTTGCAAATGATAAATCTGTAGAAAGCAAATATGTTTTTGCCTGTTACTATCTTGAATACATGACCCCGCTCAAAGGAGATGCGGTAGGCCTCCAGAATTTTTTACAGCCCTATAATAAGGATTTGCGGCAGTACGTTTATCAGGAAGAATACAAAGACGTAATTTACCTCTGCGCAAGAATCAGCGATTACGTAATGAAAAATCCTGACAAGCCCCTTCCTTCTGATTTGAACGAACTTGCTCCAGGTTATTTTGATCCTGAATATGTAGCAGCTTTTTCTGAGGCTAACAAAAATAATGTGCTTACTGATACTATTAAAACAGGAACTAATTTTGATGAAATTACAAAGCTGGTTTCCAACATTCAGCTTTCTCCAGAAGAAAACCGTATGCTTGAAAAAATGCTGATTCACCTGCTGGATTTTAAAAGCACCACAACGATGAAGCATTCTATCAATACTTCAAGTTACGCCCTTTCACTCGGTCTGCGTCTCAACCTCAACAGCGAAGTTTTAACAACTCTTTACAACAGCGCCTTTCTTCACGACATCGGAAAGATGGCAACACCTCAGCGCATTCTGGAATTTCCCGGAAAGCTTTCGCCGGAAGATATGGGTATAATGCGTCTTCATGTAAATCATTCAAAACGCATTCTCAGCGGCTTTGTTGATGATGAGACTCTCGAAACAGTTTACCGCCACCACGAAAAGCTCAACGGCAAGGGCTATCCGCGCAAGGTAGAAGGAAAAGACCTTACACTGATACAAAGGATTCTCACAGTTGCGGACATCACGAGTGCCCTGCACGACAGCCGCAGTTACAAGGGAGAATTCTCAAAAGACAAGACTCTTTCCATCATCAAGGATATGACTGATAAGGGAGAGCTGGACCCTAAGATTACAAAGTTTGTAATAGAAGATTTTGACCAGCTTTTAAAAGAGCAGCAGGTTTTCCAGGGAATGCTTTCGATAGACTTCAGCAAGGTTGTTATCAATTATAATAATTACCTTTATGAAGATGTAGATTTATGGGTAGAAAATCTCTTGAATGCAACAACTCCATATGAAGAAATAGAAGATATTGAAGATCTGTAAGAGTTAGAAGAGTTGTAACATACCGTCGGGGATGACCAATAAGTTCAGGATGACAAAAAAGCCCTTTTCATTATATTATATAGTATGCAAATAACTTACAAAACTCAGGGCGTGTGCGCACGTTCTATTACTTTTGATAAGGACGAGAGTGGTAAAATCACAAACATCAGTTTTGAAGGCGGCTGTAATGGCAACCTCAAGGCAATTTCTAAGCTCTGCGACGGCATGACAGCAGATGAAATTGCAGCAAAGCTCAAGGGCAACACCTGCGGTTTTAAGAGCACAAGCTGCGCAGATCAGTTGGCTATTGCTGTGTCACAGGCATAATTAGAATTTGTATTTTATCAGCTTTATTTTTGATGTTCAGGTTGTTTCAAACAAATCATCCATTGTGACTTCGTTTTGGATTCTGCCTGAATGTGAGTTTTGCTTTATGCCATAAGTTGTAACCATAGTAAGGTGCAGGGCTTTTTTAGAACCTGTTTCTTTGCGGAAACATTCTATTTTGTTAATCAGCTTTTTCTCATAATCCTTATCTATTTCGTATTCATTGACTGCAAATTTCATTTCGCAGATATTTATGACTTTATCACGACGATCTATAAGCATATCTATCTGAGCCCCATCAGCTTCTTCGGTTGATTTTGTAAACCATGATGAAACTTCTGTAAGGATACCGGAGATACCAAGCTTTTTCTTTATCTGTTGAATATGATCTTTACATACCTGTTCAAATGTAAATCCTTCCCATGCTCTTACAGATGGATTATCTATTGAATTTGACCAGAAACGTTCATCTTTTCCTGAATTATTCTTCAGGAACTTATAATAAAATAAAGTAAAGTAATCAGAAAGCTGATACAAAGTATCCTGTTTTTTGTTTCCAAAGAATTGATATGCTCGCACAAATTCTGAATTAACAAGATTTTCAAGGATTTTTGTAAGACTTCCATTTGGCGGAAGTTTTGTGATTTGAGAAATCTCTTTTCTTGTAAGCCCTATTTTTTTTGAACTCAAGGCTTCTACTACCTTCAAGTATTGCTCACTGTTATTGAAAAGCGTTGCATACAGATGTTCAAATTCATCCCAAAGCAATGCACGCTTCTTGAAAAACATATTATCAATATTTGCTTCAAGAGAAATGGAATTGTTCAGGAGGCTTAGATAATATGGAATACCTCCCATTATCATATAATTTTCAACAATCTGATAACGAGACCATTCAAAACCGTTTACCTTGAGATACTGTTCTGTTTCATTTAATGTAAACGGTTCAAGATACAGTTTGCAGCTCTGTCTGTTGTAAAGTCCACCTTTATTTCTTGCTATATTATCAACCAACCAGGCAGTTGCAGATCCACAAACAAGGCATACAAGATTATCCTGTGCAGAACCCCAGTTATTCCAGAAATATTCAAAGGCCGGAAGAAAATCACTTCTTGGAGTATCAAACCATGGTATTTCATCAAAGAAGATAACATGCTTTTCGGTTTTAGGGAGAGTATCAAGATATTCTCTTAAACAAAAAAATGCATCTGTCCAGTTTTCAGGGGCTTTCAGTTTTTGTTTAGACTGCAGATTTAGTTCTGTAATAAAGTTTTTAAGCTGTACTTCTTTAGTCTGTGCATAAGAGCCGGCAACCTTAAAATCAAATCTGCCGTTGAAAAAGTTATTAATCAGAAAGGTCTTACCTACTCGTCTTCTTCCATAAACGATTATGAGCTGAGCTTGATTTGCATCCATGCATTTTTGAAGCTGTGCTATTTCTTTCTGTCTGCCAATAAGCTTTTCAGTCATAATTCACCTCACAAGCATAAGATAATATAGTTTTAGACTATTGTAAAGTTCTTAACAGTCTAAAACTATATAAAAATACATCATTTAGATATATAAAAGCATTAAAAGCATCTTTTTGCCTAGATTTTACATTTTTTTATATGGCTTCCGTCAAAGCTTCAGCTGTACAGTTCTATCATCGTGTTTTTAAGTTTTTAGAAAAATCAATATATTGTTAAATCCTTTTCTTTCTACTATATTATTTATACTGAAATTAAAAGTAGGCGTTGCGGGCGGCGTTTGAGCCCGCAGGGTGGGTAGCGCAAGACACCACAGCGTAGCGAGGAGGCTTGCGCGAAGGGCGGGGCTCCGCCCTCCTATATTTGAAAAATAAGATCCCGAAACAAGTTCGGGATGACACGATGGAGTATATATGGCACTTGAATGTGGTATTGTTGGACTTCCTAATGTTGGAAAGTCTACTATTTTTTCGGCTCTGACTTCGGCTCCGGCTAGCGCAGAGAATTTTCCTTTCTGTACAATCGACCCTAACATCGGTATTGTTGATTTGCCGGATGAACGTCTGGACTTTCTTGCAAGCATTCACAATCCTAAAAAGAAAACTCCTGCAAGCGTAAAATTTGTTGATATTGCGGGCCTCATTAAGGGAGCTAGTAACGGAGAAGGTCTTGGAAACAAGTTCCTTGCAAACATCCGCGAGTGTTCTGTAATTGCTCATGTTGTACGCTGTTTTGATAACCCTGATATTATGCACGTTCGCGACAATGCAAACGAGGCTGCTCCAATCGACCCAGAAACTGATATTCTTACTATTAACTGGGAGCTCTGCCAGGCAGACTTAAACACAATCGAAGCCCGCCAGGACAAGGTTACCCGCGCAATCCGTTCTCTTGGAAAAGAAGAAGAAAAAAAGTACGCACCTTGGATTAGTGCCGTTGCAAAAATTAAACCTCTCCTTCAGGACGGAAAATGTGCAAGAACTGCAGACCTCACAGACGACGAAAAGAACGCCCTTTACGACATGTTCCTTCTCACAATGAAGCCTACAATTTACGTAGCAAATGTTGATGAAGAATCAATCGAAGCACAGACTAACAAGTATGTAGAAATCGTAAAAAAATATGCCGACGAAGAGCACTCAGAAGTTGTTGTAATTTGCGGTAAGTTCGAAGCTGACCTTGCAGAAATTACAGATCCTGCAGACCGCAAAGACTTTATGGACAGCGTTGGTCTTAAGGAAAGCGGACTTGCTACCCTGGCCCGCAAAACCTATCACCTTATGGGACTACGAACCTTCTTTACAGGCGGACCTGATGAGTGCCGTGCCTGGACAATTCACGCTGGCGACAAGGCTCCACGTGCTGCCGGCGTAATCCATACAGACTTTGAGAAGGGCTTTATTAAAGCCGAAGCATACACTATCGACGACCTCCGCCAGTACAAGGACGAAGCTGCAATCAAGGCTGCCGGCAAGTACCGCCAGGAAGGTAAGGAATACGTTGTACAGGACGGTGACGTTCTTTTCTTTAAGTTTAATGTTTAGTCAGGAGGGAGGAGCGAGTTTTGCAAACCTTAGATATTCTATCGAATGCAAAACTCGGTAGCGAAGCGTACCCCTCCCTACGGCTGCACTTCGTTGCAGCCTACCCCACCCAGTGGGGGAGTTCCCCCGCAACGCCCCCCCGGAGATTATTATGAAAATCAAATCAAGTTTTTCCAAAGCGCTTTCACTTTCAATTCTTTCAACCACAATCACTTTCAGCGCTTTTGCACAATCAAAAAAAATCAACACTTCCCTTTCTGCAATGGATCTTGCAAAACAGATGGAATGCGGCTGGAACCTTGGAAACTCACTGGATGCCCGAGACAACTGGTCTGCACAATCCAAAAAGTTTCCTTTTAATCAGGGAGTTGGTTCTGAAGCCGTATGGGGCGAAGAAATCACTACTAAAGCAATTATTGAAACCGGAATCAAAAACGGCTACAAAACAATCCGTCTTCCTGTAACCTGGTGCAATCACTTAGTCGATACTAACTATACAATTGATCCAAAATGGATGGCTCGCGTAAAGCAGATTGTTGACTGGTCAATCGATGCAGGCTATTACGTAATCTTAAACGAGCATCATTCTGTTCACGACGACATGAATAATCCGCTTAAGCACTGCGAGGGCTACATTGTACGCTCAGGCGACGAAAAAGAAACTAAGGCATTTTTGCAGGCAATCTGGAAGCAGATTTCAGAAACCTTCAACGACAACTATGATGAGCATCTGATTTTTGAAACAATGAATGAACCAAGAAACTCTGCTCACGAACACTGCTGGAATCCTCAGCCAATAAACTGTAAAGAATGTAAAGCTGATGTAAAACTCTTAAATGAATTAAACCAGCTGATTCTGGAAACAATTCGTGCAAGCGGAGGAAATAACGCAAACCGCTTTGTAATGATACCAGGAATGGGAACAAGCATTTCCACTGCGCTTGCAGATTATTTTGAATTACCAAAAGATTCTGCTAAAGACAAACTGCTTGTAACAGTTCACTTATATCCGCTTGATGCAGGTGGAACAGGGAAAGGGTCACATCATTTTAATTCACAGACAAAAAATGAAATTATTAAAAACTTCCGTCTTTTGAATGAAAAATTCTCTTCAAAAGGTATTCCTGTAGTTCTTGGAGAATGCGGAGCTTCAAGAAAAGCCGGCTCATACTGGGAAAACGGCAAAGAAAAGAAAATTACAGATTATGTAGTAACCTACGAAGACCGCCTCAATTGTTTTACTTTTCTGGCAAGCCAGACAGGAAAATACGCAATGCCTATGCTAAACTGGGACTGTGGTGGAATCGGCGGAATGGCGACAGTAGACCGTAAAAAATGCAAAATTGTAGAACCAGAATACAACGCCGCAGTTATCAAAGCCTGGCTGGATGCAAATCAAAATCCGGCAAACATAAACTCTGATTTGGTAGACGAGGAAATCGATTTAAGCCGGCTCACAATCTGGCAAAAAGACGTTTCTTCATATAACGCAAAAACAGGATTGTTACAACTTGGCGCAAACTGGAAAGGCTCAGACCTCTGGTTCGGTGACAAAGATTTGTCAGAGTATTCAAATCTCGTTCTAAATTATAAAGATGCTTCGTCTTCATTCATCATTCAACTTGTATACACTGATGATTCAAAGAGCCAGAACTTCAAAATCTCAACAAGCAAGAAAAGCATAACAATTCCTTTTGATAAGAAGAAAAGACTTAAACAGATTTTCATCATATCGGAAAATGCATCTGTAAAAGTTACTCTTGAAAAACTTTCGTTTTCTAATTAGGAATAAGATTGTGTCTTAAATGCCATTCGTCGAGGATTTTCTTTTCCTCTTCGGATGGCATTTTGTTTTTATCACCCAGTTCCTGAATTATATTCTTACCCCATAGCTCTATACAGATTTTATATTTTCCTTTTCTTTTAGCACAAACAATTGTGCATTGTTTTTTCAGAATACTTTCATCATAAGAAGCTACACAGTTATGAAGGCTACATCCTATTTCGCAAAGCTGGTAACTATCTTTAGGAAGAATAAAATCATAACCGCTGATGCTGTCGCAGAGAGTCTGTTGTGCCAGAGAATATTTGAATACTTTATTTTTATGCTGGCACTGGTAAGATATTTCTGCAAGGGCATCATGATTTACTCTTGTAAAGCCATCATAAAGAATATCCTTGATAAGACTTTCCGGAAGTTTATAGAAATAGCGGTAAAACATATCCAGGGCATCTGTAAAGTTCATATCATTGGCACCTTTGAAAAGTATATTTAACGTTGCTTTCTCTCCCCGCCTTTCAATGCAATAACGGGTAAAAAACGTGATAGACTCATCAATCGACTGAAAGACCTTACAAAACTCTTCATCTTCAATAACGCGGTTATAAAGATTGATATCCGTAAAACCGCAGTCCTTTAAATTCACAAATACTACAATTATATTCGGCCGTCTGGCAAAAGTACGTCGTAGAGTCCTTGTATTTCTGATTTCTAAATAGCTGCAGACTTTTTTGAAAATGGACGAATCACTTCTTGTATAATCAAATGATTTTATTTTTGTTTTAAGATTAGGATTATTAAGAACAGTCCAAAGCCCCGGCTCATAAGGCAGCATAGTAAGTCTGTACATTTCAAAGAGACAACGTTTATTGGGACTGTTACGATAACGCTGGCATAGTCTTTCATAACTGATATTTGTAAAAGAAGAAACTATCTTTAGAAATGAATAAAAAATATGGTCAGTAAGATTCTGCGGTATATAGCGTTCTTGAAAACCTTTAAGATACATATTGAAGAAATGATAGCTTTCTTTAGAGTACTTCCACTTTTCACGAGTCAGATTATCATAACTGTAAGAAAGCACTTTACCCTTTTGTAAATCAAACAAAAGATAATAATCATATTGTAAGTCTTTTCCAAAAAGAGTCTGTACATGGATTCTAAAAGTAAGATTTTCAATATTACTTTCCAGATAAAGTCCAAAAACTGCTTTACTCAGTTTATTTTCATCCTTCAGATTTGCCCTGTCAAATTCATAACGCTGTCTGGCATATCTATGTTCCAGATAAGCAGACATCTGCTTAAAATCAAAATCTTCAATACATATCTCAGAATTGTTTTCATATTGTCGCAGTGGATCATAACTAACTATCGATAGTTTGGAAAGAAAAGGAGTTCGAACAACTTCCACTGGAAGAAGGTTTTGATTTGCTGCAACAAATGCATTATAGTTTCCATCATAAGCTTCCACTTTCCCTATAGCATTGTTGTAATATAGTGCCTGAGGATAGAACTTATTTGGAAGCCATACCGGAAGAATTACTTTTGGTTGTGCGGAAAATTCAAAATCCGGGCTTCCAATTTTTCTGTAAAAATATTCTGTCATTTATTCTCTCTCTTAATAATCTTTGACGATTACAATTTCTCCTTCTCTTTCAAGTTTCATTGCAGCTTTTATGATTTTACATTGAGCTTCTTCAATATTTATTTGATTGACAGGCCCCATAAACTCAATATTTTCTTTTAACAGAGAAGCAGCTCTTGGCGTCATATTCCGAAAGATTTTCTGCTTTATTATTTCATCTGATTTTTTCAAAGCAAATGTAATAACATCCATATCAACTTCCCGCAAAAGCCTTTGAATGGACCTGTCATCAAGACAACTCAATTCATTAAATGAAACAGCAAAGTTTTCAATATGCATTTGAAGAATCGGGTTTGCTTCGAAAAAGGAATCCTTGTAAAAGAACATGGCAGAAATCTCCAGAGGAGAGAGATTTTCTACAACCTCTTCTGCCATAGTTCTTCCATACCAGCCCGTTCTTTTATAAACATAAGCAGCCTCAACAACAACCTCCGGCGAAGTACGGGTATTTGTATCTGATTCAAGCTGTACTCTGATTTCATCACGAAGCTCTTCAGGCAATTTTTTCAGAACTTTTTCCGCTCGCTCCGGACCAAGATAAATAAGAAGATTTACAAGACTTTTCTTATAGCCCCCTGTAATGAAGTCTTCTATCATTTCCAGAGACTTTTTGTTTATATCATTAAAGCGTTTCCGCGCAACACCTTTTGCATATTCAAAAGAGTCTGCTATGTCCATCTCATCATCCATAATTCACTCCTCAAATCAATACATTAAAATATATGTTTTTGGAGTACAAAGTTTTTAATGAATTTAAAAGAAAATAAAATAATTTTTTAATAAAATTACATTAACACTATACAATTATATTGTTTTATTCAAAAATAAATTGAAAAAAATACAAAATTGTTAAAAATTATTTTCATTTAAAATGGTCTCGGCACCTATATTTCAATTATTCCTTTTTTTCTTTAATCATTTTTTTAATAACACAGGAGGTATTTATGACAATCAATTCTGTCAACATTCTTTTCAGCTGGTACGATGAAGACGAAAAGCTTCTTAAAGAGCTTAAGAAAAGAGCTGATGACGGCAACCAGGAATGTCTGGCTGATTTTATCGGAATCCAGACAGAGCTTTCTACAAACGAAGATGAAGTTAAGGCGAATCTTGCAGCCCTTAAAAAACTATCTGATCAGGGCATTTCCCGCGCTAGTCTCGTTCTGGGCGTTCTCTATAATGAAGGACTCTGCAAGGATTCAAAGGTAAATGATTCGGAAATTTTCATTGAACAGGATTTCGAAACCTCAGATTTCTATCTTGAAAGAGCTGCCAAAGAAAATAACCCCATTGCGCTTTTTATGCTGAGTCTGCACACCTGGTTCCGGCACTCTGTTTTTGATTACAGTGATGACGAAGAATATCCCTGCCAATCTCCGAATAAAGAAGATTTTGAAAAAGGTAAAAAATGGATGGAAAAATTTATCTCTCTTGCCAGTGATAACTCCCTCGATGAAGAATCTCGTGAATACATTCAAAAGCATATGCCTCTTGTTCAAGACTGGCTTAAATCTTTTGACGACTAATAAAGGAGTAATCAGAACATGCAGAATACAATTAACACAGAAGAACTTCTCGAAGTACTCAAGGTAACTCCTCCGGAGCAGAATATCATGCTGGCGGGAAAACATGGTATTGGTAAGTCGCAGATTATTACAGACTATTTTTCAAAAAAGAAGATGAAGGTAGTTACCCTCTTTCTGGGCCAGATGAGTGACCCGGGTGATTTAATTGGTCTTCCTCATTTTGATGAAGCAACCGGCCTTACTACTTTTAGTCCGCCCTACTGGTTTCCTATTGATGGAAAACCTATTGTACTTTTTCTCGATGAATTAAACCGTGCCCGCCCGGAGATTCTGCAGACAATTATGGATCTGGCTTTGAATAAAAAACTCGCAGGCCGGCCGCTTCCCCAGGGCAGCCGCATTGTCTCTGCAGTAAATGCCGGGGACGAATATCAGCTGACAGACCTGGACCCGGCTCTGGTTTCGCGCTTTAACATTTATACGTTTAAGCCCTCTTCAGACGAATGGCTCAAGTGGGCAACGAAAAAAGGCTTTGATTCAAGAATCCTTCATTACATCAAATTAAAGCCTAACCGTCTCGACTGCTACAGAGTTGATGAAGAAGAATCAAATCTGACAAAGACTCCGGACCGACGAGCTTGGGAAAAGGTTAATGATATTCTTAAATCAATTCCTGAGCTCAAACCAGTTCATAATAAAATTCTAACTGGTGTGGTTGGAGAGCTTACGGCTGTAGATTTTATTACAACAGAATCCACCCGTGAGAAAAACAAAGTTTCTGCACTTGATATTCTTGAAAAGGGTGAAGAGGTTTTCATTAAGCTGTCTCCATATCAGATTTTTGAATATTCAGAAATGATTGATTCTATTTTTGATATCCTGAACAGCTCAAATTCTATTCCGGTAAAGACCTCAAAAACCTATTCAAAGAACCTTTGTGCATTTACGGCCTGGCTCAATGAAAACAGGAAATTTGAAAGTCTTGCTTATTTTACATCGCTTTATACAGATTCAAATTTTGAAAAAGCGAAGGCTTTTCTTCAGACTAAATGCCCGGAAATATCTGAAACAATTTCGCAGTTTGTAAGTAATTATGATGTTAGTGCATAAAGGAAGAATGGAGTCAAAATGTCAGAAGCTGATTTTCAGAAAATATTCGAAGAACTCACAATGCCCTGGTTTTACAGCAATCCGCTTTTCTTCAGACTCTTTTGTATGCAGAAGCTGAATGCTAATCCTCTGCTTCAGATTCCTTTCAGAGTCGGCAAAAATCTGATTGAATACAATCCAAAGATTATAGCTCAGAAAAACAGAGATAACATTCGTAAGGATTTGATTCTCGAACTTACAAGAATCATTCTGCATCATCCATTCCGCCATCCGGAAAATGACAAGGATTTTGATATTGAACTCTGGTACGAAGCAAGTACGATGACCATTACACAGCAGGGGGTTGCTGCACATGGCTTTCAAAAAGATATGGATATTGAATATTACTACAAGCAGCTGCGTAAGGCAGAAAAAAACGATGAAGAAGATTCGGAGCAACTCCCCTTTTCAGATATAACTGAATCAGATACTGAAACCTGTTTTGAAAGTTGCACTTCTACTTCTGATATGTTCAATACAACTGCTTCCAGTTTTTTCAGTGAAGAAGATTCAAAGACAGGTCGTGGTCAGGATGCCAGGAGTGACGAAGTGTCAAATAAATTGACTGCGGCCAGTGACACTAAAGAAGCGGAAAACGAAACAGAGGCGACAGACTCAAATCCATCTGACGCCGAAAGTAACAATGCAAAAGAAGGCTCAGAATTATGGTCCTGTGACGACAAGGAAGCTTCAAAAGCTATAGACAATTTCATGAAGGAAAATAAGACTTTATGGGGAAGCCTCCCGGATAATGTTGAAAGCCTGCTTTCTTTGTTAAATGCTAAAAGAGCAAGAATTCCTTCCTGCATTAAACTTCTTGAGTATTTTAAGGCGATTAATAACTCCTGCTACTCTCTTACAAGAATGCGTCCAAGCCGCAGATTTGGTTATTCTCAGATGGGTAAAAAACGCCGGCCAGAGCCGGGTAAGATTCTTGCAGGCATTGATGTAAGCGGTTCAATCGATGATGAACAGATTCTTAAATTTTATCACGCAGTAAGTAACGTTTTTGACAGAGGGATAAAAAATGTTGAGATACTTCAGTTTGATACAGAACTAAAAACTCCAAAACCTCTCCCCTTCAAAAAATGTCTGCAGATAAAAGTTCTGGGGCGTGGAGGAACTTCTTTTCAAGCTCTTTTTGATTACGCAATAAAACATCAGCGGGATTATGACGGGCTGATTATTTTTACAGACGGCTGTGCCGCAGAACCAGAAATTCATCACAGGCTAACAACGAAAGTTTTATGGGTTTTGAATGATAAACAATCTTTTTACTTACATAAGGAAAGCTTAAATAAAACGGGATTTGTTACGGTTTTAGCATAACTGATGTGGGGGGTCGCGCAGTTGTCCGGGAGGAAAAAATGAACGAAAAAAATCGTGTTACTGTAAAGCTTGAATGGTCGTGTGAAGCATATACTGCAGAACTTGTCCCATTAAAAAGAAAATCAATTTACGGGGACCGCAAAGTTATTGCCATTGATAAGGAAGACAAAGAATGCAGCCGCATTATGTATGATGAATCAGATATGACCTTGTTCCCGAAAAAATCTTTAGGTATCTGCAGACTGGATGAAGAAGGAAAAATCTATTCAGGAAAAGAAAACAAGGAAGAAAGGCCTGTTTCTGAATACAGCGATTATTGGAAATTTAATGATTGTTTACATGAAATCCCGGAAGACAAAAGGGGGCTCGGTCCTTCAAATGCAAAAGCAGTTTATACGCTGAATGGCGGTGACACTCTTATTCTGAGCAGGCTTATCGGCGAAAAATTATTTTTGTATAAAGGTAGCAATTTAGTTTTTCAAAGAAAGGGAACTATCTTCTGGATAAAACCTGAAAAAGAGGTAAGGCCTGGTGAATTCGCAAAAAGAGGAAAAGACTATCAGCCGGATGACCAGCCTATTGTATCTGACATCACAGATCTGGATGACATTGATTTTGACATGTTCTGATAAAGGGAGGAAGCTGAATGAAACTGATTTCTATCGGAGACGGCATGGGCAAAAATGCGATGGTCGGAATTGCGCCTTTCTATCGAAAAATTGAAAAGGAAGAAACAAGTACAGCCATATCACATCGTATTGTAAAAACGACTCTTAAGACAAGTATTTCTGCTCTGGAAGACAAATCTCAGCACGAGGTCGACCAGCTTTTTGAAAATCTTATAAAGGGCGACCCGGAAATTGATTTGAAAGAGGAAGGCCGCTTTACCGGTAAACTGCACTACACCTGGGCAAACGAAAAAAATGAACTTGTTTCAGATGTAAGGTTTAAGGAAGAGATTTTTTATTCTGACGGAAGGCTGAGGGAGCAGAGAGCCTTTAATACAAGTGAAGCAAATATCCAGAATGAGACTCTTCCAATCAGATGGACCGGAGTCACTATTCCTGTTTACGAAGCTATGAGACGTTACATTTTTACTCATACTTATCAGCTCTTTCATACTAACGGGCTTACCTATTCTTTTTTGTTTGAGCTCGCGAAGCAGTTACATGAGAAAAAAGAAATGATGTTTATTGGCGGTGGAGCCGGAGGTTCAGATCCGATTGTACTGATGAAAGGCGGCAAAAAATACCATGGATTTATGAGCGGCGAAATTGCATACGATAACACTTCTTACCAGCTTTTGATTCATCTTACAGATATTGACCTGGAGGATTATTAATGGATCTTTTACAAAGGGTAAAGGACACTCTTGCAGCTAATGCCGAAAAGAACTTTCTCGAAAACAGCAGAAAGCTTTTTGATGAAACTGCAGTTGAATACAAACACAGACTCTCAGGGAAATTTGTTCTTACAGACCCGTCAAAAATCGCGGACATCGAAGGAAGCAATATCTGCATTACCCGCAAGCTCGACGGCGAAATGCGCACAGTTTATTTTAACGGAAGCACTTCTGTAATGTTTACGACCGGAGGAAAAGAAGAAAAAGATTTTCCCTGTCTGGAAGTTTTTACGGAAAAGCTGAAGGCCGCAGGAATAAAATGCGCAGGTTTTGCCGCGGAGTTAAATTTTGTAAAAGCGGATAAAAGCCGCAGCCGGGTTTCAGATGTAATTCACGCAGTCGCAAACAAAGAGCTCCACGCCTCTCTTGCCCTCTCCCCTTTTGATATTCTTTTTATTGATGATTTAAAATGGCAGGTTGAGCATTATGAAAAGACTTATGAGAAGATGGTAGAGATTTTTGGTGGTTTCGACAGACTCAACCACCCCGTGGAAAGACTCAACCACCCCGTGGAAAGACTCAACCAATGCGAGCTCGTGCGTCCGGTACAGATGGAAAAGGGAACTTCTTCAAGTGACATTGCGAGGGTTTACAAAAAATGGGTCATCAAAGAAAAAGCCGAAGGCCTTGTTGTTCACACAGAACAGCCCGTCATCTGGAAAATCAAACCTCTTCATTCAATTGATGCCGCCGTAATCGGTTACACCTCTTATGAAAAGGGAGTCCGGGAGCTGCTCTTTGCCGTAATGGAACCTTCGGGCATTTACAGGATTTTTGCAAGCGGAAGTAACGGGCTTTCAGACAAACAGAGAAAAATTCTGGAAGTAAATCTTTCGGCGCTCAAGGTTTCTTCAAATCTGATTTATACTGATTCTCAGGGTGTTGCTTTTCAAATGATAAAGCCGGAATTTGTATTTGAAGTTACCGCCACAGATTTTGCTAATACAAACTGTCTTAACGACTGTTTCAAAAATTATATCGTTGAATACTCAGAAGAAAAAGGCTGGAATCTTAAAGGCAAAGTTTCCGGTGTCGCAACCTACAATCTTTCAATTGTACGTTTACGCGAAGACAAAAAATGCGTTGAACCGGACATATCACTTCATCAGCTGCAGGACTTGTGTCCCTTCCCGAATGCAGAAAAAAACTTGAAGCCTCAGGAACTTGCCGACAGCACAATTGTTGAACGCAAAGTTTTTTACAAACAAAGCGGCAGACGCAAATATGTAAAGAAATATGTCCTTTTGAAAACGAACAAAGAAAAATCAGGACTCTACTCAAAGTACATTCTGCACTTTACAGACTACTCTTCGGCCCGAGAAGATAAAATGAAAATCTCTCTCTGGTGTTCAAGCGATATAACTGAACTTCAGGAAAAGATGGAAAAGATGATTTACAAATCAATTAAATCCGGCTGGGCCACGCAATAACTGAAAAAAAGGGAATTATGAGTAATACAATTATCTATGATTTTGTCTCTGAATTTTTTCCTCAGCATAAGCCCTTCTGGAAAAATCTTAGTGAAGAAGAGATGGCTTTTTTTAATGTAATTCCATATAACGAAAATCAGCTCAAAAGAGTTTTGTTTAATCCGGAAGAAAATATTGAAGAAGTAGAAAAGTTCCGCAATAAAATCAAAGATCTGGAGACCATTCTTTCTCACAGAGAATGCCTTTTTGATTATTATTTTTTTAATTATCTCTCGATTTCCAGATTCCCTTATTACGAAGCACGCTTTGATTTCATTTTTGCAGAGCCTGCGAAATATCAGGCACAGATAAAGGAAGCAAAAACAATCAAAAGTTATATGAATAAAATTTATGATTTTATTCCTCGGATTTACAGAATGCATGCAAAAGATAAACATTCAAGATTTGAAAGTGTATTTGGAAAGTTTTATGAACACATTGATTCTGTAACCTTTAAATCAAACTTTGAAATTGTTGAGTTTAAAAGAAGTCAATTGAATCTCATTCCCTATTTTATTAAGTACAGGAATTCAAATCTCATTTCCTGGTTTGTAGAACGCTACTCCGAAGAAACAAAAAGAATCAGAGAATATAAAAAGCCTGTTTCAAGCTATTATGAATTTTATGGACTGAAGGCAAATGTCTGCCGGGTAGAAGACTGTTTAAAGCAGGAAGCAGAAAAAAGAATCAGAGAACTCCTCACTAAATATAAATATTTTGATACGGAAATAGAAAAGACAGATTCTCTTTTTACCGTCAGATATTCTGCAAAAAATTCTTTATTCGGTTCTCATTGTACCTTCAAAATAAAGCTCTGCAGTCTTGATGAAGATTTACAGAAATTCGAACTTACCTTACAGGAGCCTTAGGAATGACTAACATCGTAATTCCTTCAGAAGAACTTTTACGCTTTGGCGGAATAGAATATTGTATGTCACAAAAAAATTGTCTCTCATTGCAGGATTGCCAGGTTACACTTTCGGGAAAGCCAGGTCCTCTGGAATTAATGATTTTTGAAAAGTATCTCAGTAAAAATAAAATCACCTTAAAAAGTCTGAAGATTGAAGATGGCAGAGAACTTTATAAAATCAATGGATATAAAGTGCTGACAGAATCAGGCTCTATTGATCCTCATTTTGAAGAAAACCAGAAAATTCTTAATCGAATAAATTCTGAGGAGAATCAGGAGTTATGGGCTTCTATGGTAAATACCTTTTCTTTATTTTCAATAAAAGGTCCAGTTTTCTGGAAAATAAATTACGAAAAAAACAAAGAGCAATTATTAAAGGCAGCCTCTTCGTCTGAAGATATTTCTCTAACGCAGCTTAAATTACTGTTTGCAAAAAACTGCGACTCGAGCGAAAACCTTGGCAGCAATCTTATTCTTGTAGCAGAAAAGGATCTTCCTTCGGATTTTATAGAAAACTCTCAAAAGCTGATTTCCTCATTAAAAGAAATCACAAAAGATAAAAGAGCTCTTTATTCTGCGGCAGGTGATTTTTCTGTGCTGCTTTACTCAACAAAACTTTTTCATCCGGGACAGGAAAAACTTTTCTTTATTCAGGTAAAAAATGGAATTGAATTTCTGGCACCTGATCTCAACCTCTATCTCTTTTTTCCGGATTCTGAAACTCCTTTGATAGAAGCATATTTTGAATATCTGAAAAATAATTTCATAAATCTTACAAAAGAATACGCAGCCTTTATAAAAGGAAAAACTCTTAAAGACAGACTTAAAGAAAAGGAAAAAGAAAATCTTAATGACATTACTTACAACGCAAGAAACAGAATGCTGCAAAAAATCAAAAATACAAATTCTCATGAACAGTTGATTGAAAAAGCAGCAAAGAAAATAAAAGAACTTGCCGCTTACTATAATTTGAATTTGAATATTTCAAAGCACGAAGAATCATTCAAATTATTTATCACAAGCAATGATAATAATTCGAATAACAGAAGTTTTGATCTTACAGTTCAAAAACGCATTCTTATAGAAAACTACGATAACACAATGCAGATGCTGGAGAAGGAGTTTAAGAGGATTGCTTACATCATTAAATAAATTCAAAAGATGTGATACAATTAATTATTATGAGCAGAAAGGAAAAGATACGATCAGAAGCCTTAGAATTTAATATCACAAAATTCCTCGAATGTACAAAAGAAATTAAAAATTTTAATGAACTAAATCGTGCATGGGCATGGTATGATTGCCAGAATGCATTTAATAATAATCATAAACTAACTCCTGCAGAAATTGATTACAGAGCAAAAGAACTTTTTATATATCTTGCAAATTGGGGAATGGTTGCAAGAGGATCATTCATTATGAAGCATACATGGCGTATTCTAAAAGAGGTTGTTACAGAAATTTCCAGGAAAGAATACTATGACTTACGGAAAATAACAATAAGTGAAACTGAAAAAGATTCTCACATAAATACTATTAATTCTTTATATGAAGAAATTGCACAAATTCTTTATAAATATCATGAAGATTATAAACCAGATGATAGTGTTCAAGAAAAGAAAGACAAATCAGTTCTAAAAGTTTCAAGTGCTCTTATTACAAAGATTCTTTTAGGAACAACAGGATGTATAGTTGCTTACGATTCAAATGTTCGTAATGCTTTATCAATGTTTTCAAATCTTGATAATAATCCAGAAATTCGTGGAGCAGGAGGCTTACGCGGAAAAAGTGATTATAGAAAAGATCGTTTTACTGACATATATGATTTCTATTTCTCTTATAAAGACTCTTTTAATAAAAAAATAGAAAAAATAAACCAAGATTCCACTCATCCAAAATGGACAGTTATGAAACTTATTGATTACTGTCTATGGAATTACTGGGATACATATGGCGCAAAATATGAAGAAATAAAAAAACGGATCAGTCTTTCATAATCCTCTTCAAATCTCCAACCGGACCTTCGGAAACTTTTTCCGGCATGAATACATGCAGCAATTCTATACTACGGGTAAGGGCTGTGTAAATCATGTTGCGGTTGATTTTGTCAGAAACCTCTTCGTCAAAAACATCAAGATAATGAGCGCGGTGGTCGATGTAAAAAATTACAACCGGAAAGTCCAGCCCCTTGCAGCTCTGAGTTGTCGCAAGACGAATAATTCCCTGCTGCGCAAAATCAAATGTACCTTCGCTTACAAGACTGCTTTCCAGATCCAGTTCTTCCTTTAGCATTACTTTAAGTTTATCCAGCTGCTTTCTTTGAGGGGCTATAAGGCAGATATTTTCACTTTCGTAGCCCAGTGTTTCAATACAAAGCTTTACAGTTTCAATCATCTGCATAAAGCCTTCGTCCTCATTTTTGCTTTCATGCAGTTCAACAGGAGGACCAAGTCTGAAGGTTTCCGGACGGTTTTCTGTATCGCTTCCTTTTATGAGGGCACGATATTTTTCAGCAAGCTGGTTAATCTGATTTGTGCTTCGGAAGTTTATATTCAAAATTCTTGTTGCACCCGAAACATCAAGGCCTGCCCTGCTCCAGGTAAAGCCCGGCTGGAAAATTGACTGGTCGTTATCGCCGGCAAGAATCACAGCCTCGCGAACAGAGCTCTTCAAAATCCGCAAAGTTGCCGCAGTTAAATCCTGAGCTTCATCAACAAAAAGATAATCTACACAAAGCTCATCCGGCATCTTAAAGTCCATAGTGGCAAGTTTATAAGCGGCAAAGGCAGAATACCATTCATCTGACTTTTCCCAGGCCTCAAAAATCTTTTCAACATAATCCCAGATTTTTTTACGGCTTGCTTCAGTCTGTGCCTTTCTCATTCCCGTACGGGCAATCATTTCTTCACAGTATTCTTTTTTTGTAATGCATTTTGGAAGAATAAATTTATCCAGCTCAGTCCAGATATCTTTTCCAAGAGGATTCAGGCTTACATCTTCAAGCCCTTCAATTTCAACTTTTTCCAGAAGGTAAGTTAGATTTTTTTCCGGGAAGGCAGCCTTTATAATTTTTGAAATATAGGCTTCTGAAGTGGTAATGAGATTTCCTTTTTCGGCAAGCTGTTTTTCTCCAATCTTCATAAGGGAAGCAATATAGCGGTTATACTTTTCCAGACTGTGAGTAAAGGTTATAAGTTTTATAGATTTATTCCTGTCGTCATCAAAAAGGGAAGCAGACTGTTCTGCCAGAAGTTTTTCCAGAGTCTTTAAAAGCACAAGAGACTTTCCGGTTCCCGCACTTCCCTTAATCAAAAAGTCACGATTGAACTTTACCTGATTTACAATCGACTCCTGCTCTTTTGTAAGATGAACCAGTGACTGCTCAAAATCATAACGGGTTCTTGTGTAAGAGGTCATGCGGTTAAGATTCTGAATATACTCTTCGGCATCAGAAAGTTTTTCCAACTGAGCCTGCAGTTCTTTCTGTACTTTAAGATTTTTCTGCTCTTCTTCATTCTTAGCCTTGCGAAGCTGATCAATTCTTTCCTTATCCTTTTTGCTGGAAGTAATCTGCTGGTCATAATCAAACTGAAGTGCCTTTAGTTTTGAAGACATAGCTTCCAGCTGAGTTTGAAGCTGTCCAAGCTTAGTTACTTTTTCGAGCATATCATTATTCTGCTCTGAAAGACTTTTTATCTGCTTAATTGCCTTTTCAAGTTCGGCGGCAGTTTCAACAGGAGATTTTCGAGTCAGCCAGATATCAAGAGCCTTTGCCATCTTTTCAATTTCGGCCTGATTAGGCAGCTTATAAGTTTTTGCAAATTCATTAAAAAGATAAATTGCTCCGATTGCCTCTTCTTCAGAACAGTCCATAAAACGGTGGCGCACAGGATTTGTTCCCTGGTGATTTTTAATAAGGTCTTTAATCAGCATGTATTCACGCGGACTATTTGTTGCATATCGGGCCTTAAACAAATCCAGAAGTTTTGGAAATGAAATTGAAAAATCATTCTGCTTTCCAAGCTTTTCGCGCATATAGCCTTCTATTACAGAAAAGCAGGCTAATTTAAAAAGACCTTTATCAGTTCCCTGTAATGACTTTAATCTTTGAAGTTGTTCCTTAGACGGAAGTTCTGTATTTTCTGCTACCATAGTTTTTATTATAACACATTATTAAATTTTCATACCACATTAAAACCTATTTATGAATGACAGAAGTATAAAAATGCGATAAACTGATTTTATGAATTTTGATATCAAATGGATTATTTTGGGCATTGCTCTTGTGATGTACCTTCTGGTAATTATTTTTCAGGAAAAGAAAATTTGGATGACTAGTGTGGCGGCGCTTGCTGTTATTGTTCTCGGCTTTTTAGCTCAAGGAGGAGCGCTCGCGGGAAATGTTTTTGAGCCTTTGAGCGGTATGCCTGCACTCGCTCACCACATCTTCCTCGAGCTCATCAACTGGAATATTCTTATGATTTACGTGGGCTCTATGATTATTGCAGCCCTCTTTATTTATTCCAGAGTTCCGGCCCGAATCGCCGACGCACTTGTTACAGTTTCACCAAGCACAGGAATTGCCGTTATTCTGATTCTTGCGATGACCGGCATTATTTCTATTTTCGTAGAAAATGTAGCAACTGTTCTTGTTATGGCTCCGATTGCCCTTGCTCTTTCTAAAAAGCTCAAGCTTAATCCGGTTCCATTTATGATTGGTCTTGCCCTTATGTCAAACCTTGAAGGAACTGCAACCCTCGTTGGCGACCCTCCAAGCATGATTTTTGCAAGCTATGCTCACTACAGCTTTAATGACTTTTTTGTACACCAGGGAAAGATTTCTATTTTCTTCTTTATTCAGGCAGGAATGCTTGTAGGCTGCATCTTCTTTTACTGCTTCTTCCGCAAGGCAAAGGAAAAGGCCAGCGTAGACAAAGAACCTGTAATTTCTTATCTGCCGCTCTGGCTTCTTTTAATTATGATTGCAGGGCTTGCTGTGATTTCTTTCCTTACACCGGAGCTTGGATATAGTTCTGGATGTTTTGTTCTTGGTCTGGGGCTGCTTGGTCTTCTCTGGTACCGTCTTTCACAGAAAAAGAGCCCGGCAGAAGTCTGGCAACTTGTGAAGGAGCTGGACTGGGAAACAATCGCATTTTTGATTGGTATTTTCGTGGTTGTTGGCGCCATCAGTGAAACTGGTCTTCTTGATGATTTTGCCGGATGGCTTGCTCACGTAACAGGCGGCAGCAAGTTCGCAGGCTTTATTTTGATTCTTGCCTTCTCTATCTTGATTTCGGGTTTTGTTGATAATGTTCCTTACATCATTGTAATGCTTCCTGTTGCGGGTTCTCTTGCTACAGGTCTTGGAATCCAGAAAGAACTTTTGATGTTCGCACTTTTGATTGGTTCCTGCCTTGGCGGAAACCTCACTCCATTCGGAGCATCTGCAAATGTTGTTGCAATGGGAATCCTCAAAAAGGAAGGTCATCCTATCACCTTCCCCGGCTTCTTAAAAATCAGCGCACCGTTTACAATTTTGACAACTGCCGCAGCAGCCGCTTTGCTATGGGCTATCTGGGCATAAAAAAACAGAACTGTCGGGGGGGTGACCAATAAGTTTGCCTCCTAGTGTCATTCCAAACTTGTTTCAGTGGTTTTTATCAGAGAAGCCTGGTTCCAATGCTAATCTAAAGGTTTGGGGTGTATCTACTAAACATCCTGGAGTTGAAAAAGAACTTTGTTCCGCAAGTAAAGCTGCAGCTGCAAAGTCTCAGGCCGCATCTGCAGAATATTTTAAAGGCTGGCTCACAACCGTTTCACCGCAGTAGATAACATAATAAAAAATTTAAAATAACTAATCTTTTTTCTCCAATGGCCGAAAATTTCAATAGGGCGGTTTGGTGGTAAAGCTAAAAAATGCTTTCGCATTTTTCTTAACGCTTTGCTATTTATCACCGGCCACCAGCGGCCTTACTCAGGAGTAAAAAATGACAAGTGCTATTGGAAATTTCAGTAATGCTTATTCATATAGCGGAGCTATTGGTGCTTCCGCCGGAAAGCTTTATGTTCCTGTAAGCCGTTCTGCCCTTCTTTATTCACACTTCGACCATGTTTCAGGTGTTGCAGCCGGAAACGGACAGCAGGGTGTTTCAATCAGCAAAATCAGAATCTTAAACTCTCTTATAGACCGCATGGCCGCAATCAAAAATCAGCCAAAAGAATCAGTTTCAGATATCAGCGACGATCAGGCTCAGGCACTCATTGAACAATATCAGAAGCAGATTCAGCAGACGGTGGCACAGCAGTCATTCCTGCTCGCAGGTGCTCAGCCGATGGCAGGCGTGCTTTTTCAGATAGACGCATAACACTGAGCCTTGCAAGAAGGGGCTCCTCCCTCATTTGAAAAAAATCCGTTAAATCACTATACTATCCACATATTTTTTTATAGGAAGCGAAAAATGGGCGGATATTTTGGCGTTGCGTCTAAAGACGACTGTGCGTTGGATTTATTTTTCGGAGTAGATTATCATTCACATTTGGGAACTCGCCGCGGTGGTATTGCGGTAGTAACTCCGGACGGGCACTTTTCGCGTTCCATCCACAATATTCAGAACTCTCCATTCCGTACAAAGTTTGAAAACGATATGGAAGATCTGCACGGAAAATTGGGTATTGGCTGTATTTCGGATTATGAGCCACAGCCTCTGCTTGTGCACTCTCACCTTGGAAACTTTGCAATCACAACAGTTGGAATCGTTACAAACAAAGACGAACTTGTAAAAGAAGTTCTTGATTCAGGTTATACTCACTTCCTGGAAATGAGCGGCGGTGAAATCAATCAGACAGAACTCATTGTTGCACTTTTGAATCACAAAGACACAATCGTAGATGGAATTAAATTCGTTCAGGAAAAAATCAAAGGTTCAATTTCCATGCTGCTTTTGACTGCCGAAGGTATTTACGCTGCCCGCGACAAGCTTGGCCGTACTCCAATTCAGATTGGACGTAAAGAAGGTGCTTTCTGTGCAAGCTTTGAGAACTTTGCATACGCTAATCTTGGATACACAGATTATCATGAACTTGGTCCTGCAGAAATCGTTTTCTTCAATGCTGATAAAATGGAAGTACTACAGCAGCCTGGTAAAGAGATGAAGATTTGTACCTTCCTCTGGATTTACTACGGCTACCCTACTGCCTGCTATGAAGGCGTAAATGTCGAAGCAATGCGCTACAACTGTGGCCGCTACCTTGCCCGCCGCGACAAAGATTCAGTTCACCCGGATGCAGTTGCCGGAGTTCCAGACAGTGGAACAGCACATGCCGTTGGTTACGCAAACGAAGCCGGCATTTCATTCACACGTCCATTTATTAAATACACCCCAACCTGGTCACGTTCCTTCATGCCAACAAATCAGGATATAAGAAATCAGGTTGCTCATATGAAACTTATTCCTATTCAGGATTTGATTAAGGGCAAAAAGATTCTTTTGATTGACGATTCGATTGTCCGCGGAACTCAGCTTAGAGAAACAACTGAATACCTTTACAAGAGCGGAGCAAAAGAAGTACATATCCGTCCGGCTTGTCCACCACTTGTTTATGGCTGTAAATATTTAAACTTCAGCCGCTCAAAGAGCGAAATGGATTTGATTACCCGCCGCATCATCCGCGACTTTGAAGGCGAAAATGTAAGCGAAGAAACACTTGCAAAATACTGCGACCCGGACACTCCAGAATACGCAAAGATGGTAGAAGAAATCAGAAAACAGCTGCACTTTACAAGTCTGCGCTTCCACAGACTCGACGACATGCTGGATTCCACAGGGCTTCCACATGAAAAGTTGTGCACTTACTGCTGGAATGGTAAAGAATAGATTGCCACGTCGCCCTTCGGGCTCCTCGCAATGACGTTGCACCTTTTATTTAGCAGTATTTTTTATTGTAATATTTCATAAATTATACTATACTAATAAAGTGTACCACAGTAGTGGTAGGCTGAACCTCCGAATTCATAAGAACGAGGAGGCCTGCTATGACAGGATACGAAAGCATTACGCTTCTTTGTACAATTGTAACAACAGCTATTACAGTTGTATCGTTTGTCTTTGCTATACGCAAGGCTCTCGACAAAAAAAGAAAAAAACGCAAGTAGAAAAAAAGAAAGCCTACGCTAACTGTTCTTTCGCGTAGGCTTTTATAAGCACTAACGGAGGTTCAGCCACATTGCCGTGGTGCACTTCCTTTTTAAATATACTATATTGTTCTAAAATGTCAAGAATAAATCATTTACCCCTGCACAATCCTGAACGGCGCTGCCGGCAGCTGGTTTCTTGAATAAAGATTTACAGGAGCCGGGCTGTCTGCCCAGAGGTAACGGAGTTCAAGTACATCACCGAGCCCTCTTGGAACATCAACCTCAACTGTATAATCATCAATCAGTTTAGCATCGGCTTCGATTACGCCTTCTGTACCCTTCTTGCTGTAGAGCAGGCTGAAACCGTAAACAACCTTGTCCTTGCTTTCGCTGTTCAAGTCTGCGCGTTTGCCACGCACTGTGTGAGCCACTAAAGCTGAGTTTCCGCAGTCGAATCTTACTCTGAACCGGCCATGCTTAAACTCGCAGAACTCGGCCTTCGGCGAAGCAGAGATAAAGTTTTTGCCATAGGCAATTCTCAAGGCTTCTTTTGCGGCACGCGAACCGATAGTCTTTTTCTTTTCCGGGTGAAGGTCATTCCACTCGCCCGCGTCGATTGCTACAACAAGGCCGGTGTCTCCGGCGATGTCGGCAACATCAGCTTCAACCTGGCGGATATTTGCCCAACCGCCATCCTTACTTGCAATATCTTCATTCCATCCATCGCTCCAGTTAGGAAGCTGAATAATTACAAAAGGAAGATCTTTTGCACCATACACAAATTTGTGACGCCACAAATCAATCATCTTAAGCAGCATATCCTTGTACTCAGCAGGTCTGCCGGCATCAGATTCACCCTGATACCACAAAGCACCGGCAATTGCATGCTTAAAACATGGAGCCAGCATAGAATTGTAAAGTGCAGTAGGAAGCCACTCAAAGAACATCTGAGGAGGACAATCGCGAAGCTGAACATCAACTTTCATTTTCCAGTCGCCGCTCAAATCAATTCGCTCCCCATCAAGCGGGTACAAGGATTCTGTACGTTCTTCAAAATTTCTGCAGGCACATGGAGCAACAAAAGTATTATCAGTAAATAAATAATAAGGCTTTTCCTTAAAGAATCGAAGCGGCCCGTTTGCACTGTTTTTCTGAACACGAACAGCAATCACATTTTTGCCTTCATGCAAAGTTCCTTTAGGAACCGGATAGCGGCGAGGAGGATAACAATAAGGTGTACTTCCAACCTGAAGGCCATTTACCCAGACTGTATCAGCATCAACGATTGTACCCATCCAGAGCCAGGTTTTAAATGTATCAAAATGCCGAACCTGCTCTGCGGTTAACTCAATAATTTTCTTAAACCAGTAGAAGCCTGCACTTTCTACCTTAAAATCTTCAGGCACAGTTACAGTCTTCCAGCCATCAACTTCTTCACAAGCTTCATCAAACATCTTTTCAGGAGCAGTCGCCTTACCATAAAGCGCATCAAACCAGGCCTTCTGTTCTTCTGCAGTTTCCTTCTGCTTTGCAGCAGCCCTGCCTTCAGCAAGATACTCTACAATCTGTTTCAGATATTCTTTTTTATCGCCCATCTCTTCCAGAGCTTTCTGACTCAACCAGGAAGCAATTGGAGATCCACCCTGGCTTGCATTGATAATTCCAACCGGAACATCAAGTTCAGAAGAAAGTTTCTTTGCGAAAAAATATCCGGTTCCAGACATTCCTCCGAGAGTTTCTGGCGAAGCACAAACCCAATGAACACCACCGCTTATATTTTCAGCCTTTGTTCCTTCATCAGCATTCGACTCCCAGCCCACATCAACAATCTCATCCTTCTCGCCATCCAGTGACCAGTTAATCGGAATCGTAATCATGCGGATTCTTTCATTACGAGGCAGTTCAAAATCTTCCGGATAAGAAAACTTCATGCGCTCCATAGGAAGCTGTGCGTTAGACTGGCCCGAGCTCACCCAGACTTCACCAACATAGATATCTGTAAATTCAACGTTATTCTTATCGCAGCGAATATTCATTTCGAAAGGTCCTCCAGCCTCCCCCGGACTAAATTCAATTTTCCAGTTTCCATCCTCGTCCGACTGAGTTATTGAAGTAGTGCCACGAAATTCCATAATAACGTCAGAGTATACCTCTGCCGTTCCGTAAATGCAGTTAATCTTATTTCGCTGCAGAACCATCCCCGAGCCTACAATTCCTTTGATTTTAAATGTACCTTTCAATTTTATTCTCCTGTTATGTACCGGTGGTTGAGTAGTCGCAAGGCGACGTATCGAAACCACCATATGCCTTTCTTTTAACTGTGGTTTCGATACGGCTTCGCCTACTCAACCACCCTATATCATTTTACACTAACAAAACCATTCTCTTCCACTATTTTCGTAGCGGAACCAGTCAAAATCTGAAAAGAATTTTTTTTCTTTATAGTCGCCGCCACTCACCGCAAACATACCTACTACAGTTCCAACAAAGCCACCGGCAACATCTGTACTCAAAATGCTGGCATCAATATTTTCTGCCAGCAGCGACATGTTACGTTCATCAGGTCCATACTCAAAACGCAATTTTTGATGTTCGGCAACGACCCTCAGAGTTATAGTGACAACCTTACGACCACCAGTCATTACCTCTTCTGCAAGAATAGTTTCCTCGCCTGCCTGTGTCCTTACCAGCTGCAGCACTATGATTTTTCCTTTAAGAACAATCTGAAGCCGATAATTATAGCTTTCATTCTGAAATAAAATTATGCCCGTTGTATCTTCATTTTCATCAAAATGTACTTCCAGTCTTGCACTTGCTTCGTAACTAAAGCCAGTCTGGCGGCGCAGCAGCATTGAAATATTTCCGCTGCCAGTTACAGGTTCACCACCATAAATTCTAAGAACGCCGGATTCTTCCTTACAGTTACAAAAGTCACTGGCTGGTCTGCGAAGGCTAAGCCAGTAAGGAGCAATTACATTAGAATTAAAATCATCGACTGCAGGGAAAGCAATTGCATCTGCATCATCATAATCACGCTTTACAACGTGTCCACTCAAACTGTAGGCATTTTCCACAAGTCCAGTTTCCCAGCTTGCAACTGGCCAGCCATCTTCCCATATAACCGGAACCAGAAAAGTTTCGCGCCCCATGTTACAGAAACGATGGCCTGCTTCACCATAAGGTCTGCTAGCCAGACAGCAGAGCCACCATTTATTGTCCGCACAAACAAGATCTGCATGTCCTACATTCCGAATGCGCGCAGTATTTCCGAGGTGACGGTGGGTTAAAATCGGGTTAGAAGGTTTTCCTATCCACTCGCCGTCTATCGTCTCACAGCGCGCCACACATACCGCATGATTATTACCCGTTCCGCCTTCTGCATGAATCAGATAATACATACCGTTGATTTTGTAGATATGCGGCCCTTCCGGCCAGACACAGTCGCGCAAAGCACCGCGCCAGATACCTTTTGATTCGCCGTACAGTCTGCCTGTAGAAAGATCAATTTTTTGAATCCAAATTTCCCAGTTACCCTCATACTTTGGTCCCTCAGGAGCCGGCCGGGTTCCAATATACCAGGAAGTTCCATCATCATCAAAGAAAAGCGATGGATCAATACCTTCCGCTCCTTCAATCACAACAGGGTTAGACCACGGGCCTTCTGCTCTGTCTGCTGTAACAAAAAAGTTTCCGATTTTATCTACCTGAGTACAAATGCAGTAGAATTTTCCCCCATGAAAACGGATTGTTGGAGCAAAAAGCCCGCGGGAAACTCCAGCACCGGTAAAATCCAGCTGCTCAGGCCGGTCTATCACATTACCAATCTGCTCCCAGGTAACAAGATTCCTGCTCTTAAAAATGGGCAAACCCGGCAAATATGAAAAAGAAGAGCAGACAAGATAATAATATCCCCCCGCCTCGCAGATAGAAGGATCCGGATAAAACCCCGGCAAGATTGGATTTATAATTCGTGCTGCCATAAATTCCTCAATGAAAGGTCATCCTGAACTTGTTTCAGGATCTCATTAAAAGATTCCGAAACAAGTTCGGAATAACTTTGCATAATACTAGAATACCACTATCTGAAATATTTTTATAGAAGGAAAGTCCCCTATTCATTGTAGAAAAATCTTCTATAAATGATACAATAATTAGCCGAAAATAATATAGAAGATATGGATAATTGTCTGAAAATTCCAAAAACCAGATTCCGCAAACTTTTAGCTTCTCTTTTTGTTTTTGCAGGGCTTTGTATGAGCGCGCAGGCAGCAGATTATACATGGAACGGAAGTGCCGGAGATAATCTTTGGGATACCGCTGAAAACTGGACTCCTAACGGCATTCCCGCAACAGGTGATCAGGTTACCTTAAATGGTAATGAAAGCATTACCTTCTCCGGTGATGTTACTGTTAGATATCTTTATATTTTTTCTGGTACAAACACTTCTTCATTAGATTTAGGTGGACACACACTCACTGTTTCTGAAAGAATACGGCTCGGTCAGACTGACACCGGTCACCTGGTTCTTACTAACGGAAGTGTTACAACTGCACAATTTGATACAGAAGATGATGGAAATAATTCCCTAACACTAAATAACATCTCTTTTTCTGTTACAGACCGGCTTCTCTTGAATGGTACGGGAACTACAACTATAAGTGGTGGAGCAGGTACTACAAATTCTTTTAATGTTGGCTCTGGTGTAACTTTCTATGATGACTCTGCCGGTGTCATTACCTTTGGAAGCGATGTAACCGTTAATTCCCCTGTAACTGTCTGGAATGGAAAAGACGACAATGACTGGACAAATAATGGAAACTGGGCATTTGGGATACCTGCGGCTTCTTCAACAGTTATAATTGCAGCAACGACCAATGCGCCTGAGTTAGCAACAACTACAGTGGCATTATCTGAAATAACAATTGCACAGAATGCAAAATTCACTTTAAACACTGGAGCAGACTTACAATCCACAAAAATTACAAATAACGGTGAATTAACAATAAAGGGTGGGGCAATTACCGCAACTACTCTGGTGAACGGAAACAATAGTACAATTATTTATGATGGAGTTTCCACACCAGTCTGGAATACTACCGATCATACCTACAATAATTTGACCATAAAAAGCGGAAGTCTGACCATTGCAGATAACATAACTGTGAATAAAACTTTTACCATTAATTCTGATTTCACAAACAATGCAGAAATTACTGCAAAGGGTAATGTAACTTCTACTGCAGATATTACCGGTACAGGAAATCTGATTTTTACAGGAACCGAAAATCAGGTATTCGAGGCTGGAAATAATCACTACTCAAACATACAGGAAAACAAAACAGGTTCCGGTACACTTACAATAAACGACAGCTGCGAAATCGGCACATTTACAATCACACGTGGTACAGAAACCATATTTGCCAACACTCCGGAATTTACTACATTTACAAATGCCGCAACTCATACAGGAAAAATCACATTTAATGCTGGTGCTGAAATAAACGGTAATTTTACACACACAAATGGTATTACTCAAATTACAGGAACCTTACAGGCACAGGCTGTTCAATTAGGAAGCACAACAAAAGAAGTTATTCTTTCTTCAGGTATAATTGATTCCACTTCAGTTGAACTTGGAACTCTTTCACTTGCTGGAATCGGTAATACAATTACTACTTCCGGAACTCAATCTTTTTCTGCCATTAATGGTGCCAGCTCTTTGACTCTCAACGCAACTTCTTCTTCGATAAGCTTTAACGGAGCTATTGGTGCAGGCACAGCACTTACAAGTCTTGAAGTAAACGGCCCGGCTAGTCTTGCTTCTGGATGTACAGGAATCACAACAAGCAGTACTCAAACTTACAACAATACTCTTCAGATAAATAATCCTGCTACAATAAAATCAGATTCAGAAATTGATTTCGCAAATACCATAACAGGCAGTCAAAAACTAATAATAGACACACCGCTTTTTAAAAGCACTTCTTCAAGTGATAACAGCATCACCCTTGATGAAATTGAATTTGCTGCCACTACTACTTCAATTCAGACCAATTCACAAAAACTTACATTTGATGTTTCTGCTATAAGTGGAACAGGAAAAACTATTTCTCTTTCTTCTGGTTCAAAAGCAGATCTTAAAGCTGGAATTACAGTTTCACCTGCTGTAACAAACAGCGGTTTAATTACTTGTCCTGGAGCAGTTACTTTTGGTGACGCTGTTAACAATTCAAGTGGAACAATTGCCTGTAACGGTGCAGCAACATTTAAGGGCGCTTATTCGGGAAGCGGTGCAAGTCTTACTCTTTCCAGCGGAACAAGTCTTTTCGAGTCAGATCTTGATTTGTCTGGTACAACTTTTTCACACTCAAACGGAACTGTTCAAATTGGAGGAAGTGCTACAGGCAAAGTAACAATTAAAGGACCTCAAAACTTCAACAATTTCGAAACATCCCGTTCACTTATAATTTATGGCACTAACAGTTTTAATGATTTTACGGCAACAAATCTAGGCGGAAAATCACTTTCATTTGAAGCAGGAAAAACTCAGAATATAAACGGTAACCTTTCGCTTTCAGGAACATCATCTTCATCTTTATTAACTCTTAAAAATGAAGGAAGCGGCAGCTGGACTATCACCTGTTCAAATCCTTCTATCTCAAATGTCAATGTAATCAATTCATCTTCTACAAACAGTATAGTTGCAATTGACAGCAAGGACTCAGGTCATAACACAAACTGGAATTTTCCTGGCCAGGAATATACATGGACTGGTAATTCAAGTAATGACTGGAATACGGCTACCAACTGGTCTCCTGAATCTATTCCTGGTTTTGGCACTAAAGTTACAATAGCAGCTGCAACAAATCACCCGATTCTGACAGGAGCCTTGTCTCTGAATCAAACCTATAACAGCACTGATTATACCGGCCAAATAATTGTTGCAGAAAATGCAAAATTTGATCTGGCAGCTGCAACTCTTACCGTTGAAACTATTATAAATAATGGAACTGTTCGTCTGAAAGGCGTAGCAAATCAAATTACTCTTCCTTGCACAATTTCAAATGGAACTGAAGTTTCAACAGTTGAATATTATGACACCACATCAGTACTTGATTCCACAAAACTCGCCTGGGGAACCACATACAAAAATCTCATAATTAATAAACCTGCGAGTCTGAATGATGTTGTGCTTTCTGTTTCTAATACAACAACAATTAAACCTGAAACCGGAAAAACCGTAAGTCTCAACAATCCTGCAAACAGCTTTGGCGGCGCCATTACTTTAGATGGCGGAGCAGTTATACTCAATTCTTCAAGTAATATAACAATTGCTGCAAACGCGCTTGCTGACAGTCTTTATGTAACCTGTGCAGATGGAAAAACAATCAATATAAATAAGATTACGACAACTGGTGCACAGACTTTTGATGGAGCAGTTACAGTTGCATCAAACACAACTCTTACAGCAGGAAGCACAAGCCTCATTTATTTCAAAAAGACTGTAACAGGAAGCAATCCTCTTACTATTTCTACAGCAAACTCACAGTTCGATGGAGCTGTTACCAATCTTGCATCATTAACAACTGCAGCAAGCACAAGCTTTAATGCAAACATCAACAACGTTGGAACTCTTTCAACAGCCACAGCCAATATAAACTGCGCTTCAGTTTCTACAACTGGTACTCAAACCTATGGAGGACCTGTTACTGTTCAAACAAACACTTCCTTCAATGCAAGTGCCGGACAATTAATTAATTTCCAGAACACAGTAACAGGCAGCGGTTCACCTTTACCTCAAGTAACAATTCTGAATGCAAACTCTCAGTTTGACGGAGCAATCAGCAATCTTACTTCATTGACAACAGCCGCAAGTGCAAGCTTCAATGCAAACATCAGCAGTCTTGGAACTCTTTCAACTATCGCCGCAAATATAAACTGTGCATCTGTTTCTACAAGCGGAAATCAAACTTACAGCGGAGCTGTTACTCTTGGCACTAACACAAGCCTTACCAGCAGTGCAAATATTCTTTTTGATTCAACTGTAACTGGAGCCTATACTCTTAATTTGAATCAGGCTTTATCTACAACCTTTAATGCCCCAGTTCAAATCAACGGCCTTACAGATTCAACTACTCATACTGGAACAGTAACCTTCAATGCCGGTGGAAACATTTCAAATGCAACAAGCTTCAACACAACAGCGCTTCTTACTTTTGGTAATGATTCATCAGATACTATAACTTTTGGTTCTGATCCTGACTATGCAAATCTCACACACACCGCTGGCCCAACCAGCATAACTGGAACTGTTGTAGGAGCTGATATTACTCTTGGTGACACAAGTGACGGACCGGTTACAATTACAACTCCAGGAGTCTTCCTTCTTGCTGATGGAAAGACACTTTCCTACACAACAAGCTTTACACAAAATGGAACAGGAAATTCTGTTCTTAAAGGTAATTTTGGAAGCGCTTCTGGAAACGGCAGTGCAGCCTTTGCTCATTCAGTTCAATTAAATGCAAGCGGAGCTTCAAGTTTTGGAACAGCAGGAGACTCAATTTTAATAACAGAAAACCTCATAATCACAGCGCCTTCTGCAGGACTAACCATAAACGCTCCAACAACCGTAAATGAAAATATCGTAATGTATACGGGAGCCGTAACTGCTTCTGCAAACCTTACCGCATTGAATGATATTTTGATTCTGGGGGCTTCATATTCTGAAACAGATACTTCAACAGGAATTACTGATGAATATTCATATACAGCTTCACGCCCTACAGGCTGGAGCACAGGAAATTATAATGCAACTCAACTTCCAGACAGATCTCCTCTTCCGGCAGTTGCAAATTATTCTGCGAGCCTCCAGACACAGCCTGGAATTACTGTTTCAGCTGGAAAAAACTTCTATGCAAATCATACAGAGCTTAAAGGCGTAGGAGCAGGTCAGTGGCTTCTCAAACTTCCAGACCTCACAAATCCGGCAAATGGTTATGCAGAAGCCTATTTCACAAAAGTTACAGACTGTAAAGTTATTTGCAGTGATGGCTCGGATGACGGCTCAAAGGCCCGTTTAATTACACTTGAAGACACAGATACTGACGCAGAAAAAACTACAAATACTAATGTTGATTTTGATGATTTTAAGATAACCTCAGCATTTACCGTACGCGACAATGCAATCCGAGTTGAGTTTAATCGCCCGGTAAGATATCACGGTGCAACAATTGAGCTGCTTAAATTCCATACGAACACTTCTTCACCGTCATGTAATTTCACAGGATTATATTCGGACCCTGAATGTCAGACACCATTAGATTACGATACTCAGTTATCATATTTTTATATAAAAGCTCAGCCTCAAGATGGAGCTACAATCGGAGCATGGAACACAGATGCAAGCGGTAAATCAGCTGGTGCAGAAGATGAAAAAAGTTCAGACAGACATGGGATCCATCACACAAGCCTTCCTTGTCTTGATTTCCCTCGAGCATTAAGCGGCATGAATTTTATTCTTACAGACCGCTGGGGTAAACGACTCAACAATTATAGCCAGAGGGTAACACTGGCGACAGCTGCAGAACCAGCTTACGGCTCACAGTCTTCTACTTTCGAAGTTGAAGACAAAACAGGCCCAGTTCTCTGGACACTTCGTACTGGCCAGGAACTGCATACCGCTTACGACACAACAAAAGGAGAAGCCAGCCAGCACTCCTATGATTCACACAACTTCCTTGAATTCCGCTACTCAGAACAAGTAGACATTGGCACACACACAGCCTCATCAGTTCCAGAAGAAAACATTCAGGTAACAGATACTCTCGGTGCAATTCAGGAAAATATTTCAAGTTCTCACAACACGCTTTCGTTTGCAGGCCTTTCTAAAATCAATGTAACTTCCGGAGAAGGGATCAAACTTTGTACAGGAAGTAATGGAAACGAAAACAAATATGTAAATGCCCTTTACAGACTAGATGAATATTCTGTCCGTCTTTCAATTGCAGGATGGACAGATGGAACCATAACAGATTATTCAGGAAACGAATATAAAAAGTGGGCCGGTTATATCGAAAGCGCAACACAGTTTACCGGAGCTGCAGCCTCTGCCATCAGTACAACAAATAATCAGGTTGTAGATTTAAGCGGAAATCCACAAATTGAATATACAAACGGCTTCCAGATTGAACCTCTTGTAATTTCAAATTCATCAGCTTCAAATGTATCAGACCTTCTTCCGCTTGAACCAGATCTTTATAGTGCCTGGGATTTATCTGCTCCAGTATTTGCCCCACTCCGTTTCTCAAAAGAATATGCATGGGGAGAACAGGAATATTCTGAAGCGGTAGGAAACACTAACGGAACTGGTTCTACTCTTGACCGCATAGACTTTCACTTCTTCGATAATACTCCAACTTATACGTCTTCTGATGAAGCTGAATGGTTTACAGAAATCGGATGGTGTAATCCGGGAAGTGAAGCCTCTAAAGAAAATCTTAAAGACAACTCTTATACTTATTGTTCTGATATAATCGGAGGTATACGCCAGTTTGATAGCGACAGCACCCGGCGAACAACTGGTGGTATAAGAATGTCTACAAAACTTGAAGTAGGCACTTCTTTCAAATACAACACAAATCCATACGCTGTGCCTGACAAAAATTTTTCAAGTGGAATCAGTAATATTTTTACAACAATTATATCTACACTGTTTACAGGTTCTTCTGATCCTCGCCGTCCGGTAAACGACCCGGACGGATTATACCTTGGTTTACGACTTTCAGATTTATCTCTTCCAATTGAAACTACCTTCGCCTTCTCTTTCAACGAAGGAGAAGGATACATAACCGACCTGGCTGGAAACAGATTAAGAAGTAAAACTTCAAAAACAATAGACCGCTCAGCTCCTTCATTCGATATCACTTTGAGTCCAATTAATCAAAAAGAAGTCATTCTGGTATTCGTAAAAGAGGTTGTTACAGATTCTTCAAAAATCAAATTTACAGATAACAACGGAAACAAAATTTCACTTACACAAGATTTCTTATCTTTGCTTCCAGGCTGCTTCCAGATTATTTCGATTAATGAAGACGGAACTTTTACCCCAAGCCAGAGTATTCAGATTGATTCTTCTATTCCAGCCGAATTAATCTCTGAACATACAAGCTCAAATTTTACAGCATTCCGAATGACGCTCACAAATCCGGTCACTTTCGACAACATCAAAAATCATTATATACAAGTAAAACAGCACCCTGATTACCCGGAACTTTCAACAGATCCATTCACAAGTAACACCGACTCCCGAGTTACATTGATTCAGGACAAGCTTGGAAATTACATAGGAATGTACACTGCACATGCACTTTCTGATTTTGCAGTAGGTGTTGTGAATCCTGCATATGGATATTCACCTGACATGAAGTTTGAAGAAGAATATGTAATGAACGGACTTTATGGTCAGGGAACCTGGGCTGTTCACGACTGGAATGCAGACCAGCAGAATTACGGAACTCTGCCTGCAGGACATCCTGTAACAATCGTTGCAAACACAGATGATGGAACAGAAGAAAAACTTTCACTACCTGAAAATGTCAGAATTTATTTTAGTCCTAATCCTCAAGCCGATTCTATTTCTACCCAGTTGAATAAAGATCTTAACATCAAGCTCCGCGTATGGCTGCCCCTTGTAACCGATGGAATTATTCCAGCCCTTTCTTCAACAAATAATGAAAATTTTAAATCTGTAGATTCAAAACTTCTCAATTCAAATAATAATACAGAAGGTTTATCTTTTGATATTCCATTGGAAGATACAAAAGACTGGAAAACAGGAAATCAGATTTCTTTCCTCTTTGGAATTTTGAATTCAAACAATGAACCTTTCCGAATCTACAGCTCTCCTTATTATGATATTGGAACAAACAGATTCAATCTTTCATTAAGTAATTCAGTTCCTCTATACTGTTTAAGAATGCATAATATCTCTGATATTTCTACACTCGACCTATGGTCCTTTAAGATTAAAAGCATCACCGAACAGCGAGGCGGTGTTACAATTCTGAACAATGTAATCAATCCGGACAAGGGAGAAAAAACGGTTGTAAAAGTTAATCAGCCTGTAAACGGAAAACTCAATGTTATTGTAATGACTTTGGACGGAAACATAGTAACTTATCTGAATCGTGGAGAAGCTCTTGCTGGAGAACACTTCTTTACCTGGAATGGAAAAAACAAAGCTGGAAACTCTGTTGCGCGCGGAATGTACTTTGTAAGGGTAATCGGAGGCGACTTTGATGAAACCCGAAAAGTTATGGTCGTAAAATAACTAAAATAAGCGCTGTGCTTGTCGACATACATAAAATCTCATATAATAACGTATATGATACAAGAAAACCGAAGACACACTCGGTATGATGAGATTGGACGCATTACCGCACCGGAAATCTGTGCCCTGCCCGGAATACTTGATGACATAAGTCTGACCGGTTGTAAGGCACACTATTCTTTTCCGGTAATCGTTGATTTGGAAAACGAGTACGAAGTTAAAATCTCTCCTCTACATAGTGAAAATGGTTCCCCTCTGAATTTAATCTGCACTCCTCAATGGGTAAAACAGCAGTGCGGCAATACCTATATTGGTTTTCAAATTAACTATTCTCCAGATGCCCACAAGCTGGAAAACTTTATTAAACTTCTTGAATCAATCTCTAAAGACGATTTACCAGATATAGTATAGTATGAAAAATCTCGCATTCTTAGCATTTCCAGAACAGGCCGAACTTTTGATTTCTGAACTGGCTGGCCGATTTGGAATCACACAAAAACCAGACGCACGTTACGGCGACCTTCTCTATTTTGAAAATCTTGCATTACCTGAAGGACAGTTTCCATACTGGACCCGCACAGTCATGCTTGAACCTTTTTTTGTAAAATTTAATTCCATTGGAGAAGCAGCTGCCGAACTCAAAAAATTGCAGAGAAACTGGGCGCCCTATCAATACACCTGTTTTCGCCGTGCCCAATTGATTCAGGAAAAGCTTCCTTACATAAATCTTAAAGAGCGCAGTTTTCCGGTAAAAATCCCAAACTCACCAATGGGGCTCTATACATTAATTGATGAACATACAATGATTGCCAGTGCAGCAACAACAAGTACACTACCGGCAGGAACTCTTCACTTTATAGAAGACCACGAAAATCCGCCGAGCCGTGCTTACCTGAAAATTCAGGAATCACTTACTATGGCAAATCTCCTCAATGGTACAGAACTTCCTCATGAAGGCCAGCGCTGCTTTGAAGCCGGAGCCTGTCCCGGTGGCTGGACCTGGGTTCTGGTAGGACTGGGAGCCTCTGTGTACGCTGTAGACCGCGCTCCACTTGCAGAAAGTCTGATGAACAATCCCCTTGTAGAGTTTCAGGCCCACGATGCCTTTACTTTAAAACCGGAAGAACTTGGCCATGTAGACTGGGTATTCTCTGATGTAATCTGTTACCCAGAACGCCTTTTAGAGTGGATTAAGAAGTGGCTAAGCTATCAGCCTGATTTGAACATGATTTGCACAATAAAAATGCAGGGAGAAATCAACTGGCCTCTGATTCAGGAATTTGCTGATATTCCCGGCAGCCGTATTGTGCACCTGAACTACAACAAGCACGAGCTCACCTGGATTCATTCTCATTAGTCCGGCTTCACACGAATTACCCCAGCGTCGGGGATGACCAATAAGTTTACTTCCTAGTGTCATTCCGAACTTGTTTCGGAATCTATAGGTCTAGATATAGTGTAGATGCTGAAACAAGTTCAGCATGACTTAAAGTTAATTTACTTTATCTATTGAAATCTCCCCTAATTTCCGATATTATACCGGGATATAGGAGAGTATAATGCAAACACTATCTGAAAAGAAAGAAGCTTATTATCTGGCTGTAGACAACACAAACTATCCACAGAACATGAAAAAGTACATCAAAAAACTTATTTCAAACTGCGGTTCACCTGAAGAGATTTTCCAGCTCACACTGTTCTATCTCTACAATTGTCAGACTGCCTAGCTTCAAACCTCAGTTAAAAATGTACATTTATTGTAACGCCCGGTAATTAAAAGCCGGGCAATTTTATTTAACTCTGAATCCAAAAGAATTTGACTGGCGGGTATGCACTTTATAAGACAAAACTGATTTTCCATTAATGCAAAGCTCAGATGAACTGCCACCATCCAATTCAAGAGCATTACTACAGCCCATTGCACGGAAAACCTCTCCACACTGGGGATAAGACAAGCCTCTGCTTTGGTCTGGCCGCTCTCCTTCAACCACGAGTAAATATAAAGTTCTGCCATCCGCAGAAAGGCCAGCCCCCGTCCGCGAATCGCCGCGGCGGATAAATTCCGTGCGAACCTGGCCGTCCTTCAGTACCACAAAAAAACCGCCGAAGGCATAGTCGAAGTCTTCTATTTCACCGTCCGCCTGCGAAGAAAAAATACGGGCAATACAGATGCCATCTTCCCTGGCACTAGCTTCACCGAGGTCTCCAGATTCACCGTAACCCGCCCGGCTCACGCCGGCATTCTCTGCCAGCTTAAAAGCAATCGCTCCATAACGTGCCACTGGCTGCGACAGCACCTCTCCCGCCTCCTTATGAATGCCAGTCAGCCGGCCGCTTCTTGTAAAAGGGGTGGCGTTCACCGCCACGGCGCATTGGGTGCGGGCGGCGAATTGGGCGGTAGCTTCCCTTCTGGAGGCAGACTCCCTGCGACAGCAAAGTAATTCAAGGGTAGCGTCCGGCCCGGCATCCCCGGTAAGAGTCAGGTCAATTTTTACTGCATGATAAATTAACGGGAACCCGGCATTTTCAAAATCAAAGCGCGAAAGGCCGGGGCAGACCTCTTCCCACTCAAAAGCCTCCGGCACATAAGACGCCAGCGGATATAAGGCAGCCTCTTGTTCAGCAGAAAGCTCCGGCCGCACCAGACTGACACAACCAGCAAAAAGGAAGATAAAAGAAAGTAAAAAACAGGCAAAAAGTTTTCGCAACATTGCCATTAATCGTATCATAATCACAAAAAAAAATCCCGCCCAAAACTGAGCGGGATTCTATACCCCTGAAACACGGTTGTGTCACCATGAAACAGGTTGTGTCACCCTGAACTTGTTTCAGGGTCTATGTAGAGATGCCGAAACAAGTCCGGCATGACACATTTAGGCTTTGTTCAAGCGAGATTCAAAATCATGTCGCAGCCTTACGGCTGCTTACCAAGTTTGCCTGCCGGCAAACTTGCACATAACTAAGCCTTATTAAGGCGTGCTTCGAGGTCATCCAAGATAGCTGTAAGTTCCTTTGGAAGGTGATTACCGAATTTTGGATAGTGGTTTTCGCGAATATCCTTAACCTCTTTCTTCCATCCTTCAACATCAACCTTGAGGATTTCTGGGAGAGTCTTCTTGTAGTAGTCAGCAAGACCGTCTGTGTTGAGAGCACCATCTTTTGGCATAAGTCCGATTGGTGTTTCAACAGCATTGTCTACGCCGTCGCAGCGGTCGAAAATCCATGCAAGAACGCGTGAGTTATCACCGTATCCTGGCCACATGAATCCACCTGGGAGATCCTTGTTGTTTTCGTCCTTGCGGAACCAGTTAACGTAGAAAATCTTAGGAAGCTTGTCCTGATCAGCCTTAGCACCAACATCAATCCAGTGCTGGAAGTAGTCACCCATGTTATATCCACAGAATGGGAGAATAGCAAATGGGTCACGGCGAATCTTACCAACTTCAGCGGCGTTGATTGTAGAAGCAGCAGTAATTTCTGAACCTACAATAGATCCAAGGAATACACCGTGGTTCCAAGAACGAGCCTGGTGTACGAGAGGTACAGTTGAAGGGCGGCGACCACCAAAGAGAATAGCAGAAATTGGTACACCTTCTGGAGATTCCCAGTCAGATGCGATACATGGACACTGCTTAGCAGGAGCTGTAAAGCGTGCGTTTGGATGAGCCATTTCCTCACCCTTAGGAGCCTTATCCTTCTCAAATGCAGGGCGAGTATTTCCCTTCCAGTCTACGAGGTTACCCTTTGCAGGATATCCGATTCCTTCCCACCATACGTCACCGTCTTCAGTAAGAGCACAGTTTGTATAGATAGTATTCTTTTCAGCAGAAATAAGAGCGTTCTTGTTAGATTCAGCAGAAGTTCCTGGAGCAACTCCGAAGAAACCTGCTTCTGGGTTGATAGCGTAGAGACGTCCGTCTTTTCCGAACTTCATCCATGCAATGTCATCACCTACAGTTTCAACCTTCCATCCTGGAATAGTAGGAATCAACATAGCGAGGTTTGTTTTACCACAAGCACTAGGGAAAGCACCTGTTACATATTTAACTTCTCCCTTAGGGTTTGTGAGCTTAAGAATAAGCATGTGTTCTGCAAGCCATCCCTCTTCACGAGCGATAACAGTTGCAATACGAAGAGCGAAACACTTCTTACCAAGAAGAGCGTTTCCACCGTATCCAGAACCGTAAGACCAAATAAGGTGCTCTTCTGGGAACTGTGAAATGTATTTGTGTTCAACATCAGCACAAGGCCAGATTCCACCGTCTGTTTCGCCATTGTTGAGTGGCTTACCAACAGAGTGGAGACATGGAACCCAGTCACCGTCAGTACCGAGGTACTGCCATACCTTTTCACCGGCACGTGTCATGATATCCATGTTCAATACAACGTATTCAGAGTCTGTAAGTTCAATACCGTACTTAGCAATTGGAGATCCGAGTGGACCCATGCAGAATGGAATTACATACATTGTACGACCATGCATACAACCTGTATACAATCCTTTCATTGTAGCCTTCAATTCAACCGGGTCAATCCAGTGGTTTGTAGGACCAGCATCTTCTTCCTTCTTAGAAGAAATGAATGTACGTGATTCAACGCGAGCAACGTCGCTTGGAAGAGAACGGAAAAGGAAGCAGTTCTCTTTTGCCTTCAAAGGAGTAGCGAGACCAGCGTCTACACACTTCTTCATAAGGCGGTCATATTCAGCTGTAGAACCGTCAACAACAACAACATTGTCTGGTTCACACATCTTAACACATTCTTCAACCCATGCTTTAATTCCAGCATGTTTAATATCAGAAACGTTCATTAAAAACTCCTGTCAGCCCGGCCAAACCGGACCATTTTCTGTATGCACCAAAGCCTCTCCAAGAGACCCTCGTACACCAAGATATAATTTAACGCTTTTTTAGTTTGAATTCAATAGTAAAAAGGTGGGGGATGTCTCCCCCTCGCTCCCAAGTCCTCACTCATGGCAGTTTCGCAAAGCTCAACCACCATTCGCTCCGGTCTTGTCCGCTACCCCCTCTGCGGGGGCCAATAATCTGACTACCCGAATAAATGTAAGAATTCCCCAGCCCAACCGTGCCTCTGCCCCCGCAACGCCCCCTCCTCCCCGCGAGGGCCGTCACCACCAGATTCCCGTCCACCCCAGACCCGCCCACAAAAAAAAATACGATGTTTCCCAGATTTTTGTCAAAAAAGTTATATCGTGGCAATTATATATATAAGAAGTGGGCGGCTCCGCACCCCACAAGCAGAGCCGCCGGGCCGTCCTCCAAAAACATCCCGTTTTGTAGATGGGCCTATAAAAAACTTTTGCAGCCATATTTTATAGGCCCAAACAGAGTCCCCGAAACTGCCCGTTTCACAAATTGGCCTATAAAACACTACACCTGCAAATTCTTATAGGCCCAAAAACAGCTTTCACATAAGGAGGAAAGAAAATAAAACTTCAAAAACTTAATTCAGGCCTATAAGAACTCCACATACCTAAGTTTTATAGGCCCAACATCAAAACACTCTCTAGTTAAAGAGTAAACAAGGCCTATAAAACCAACCACACATCTATTTTTATAGGCCCAAACCGCCGTCGCACGGCAAAAAAAGGAGAACACAGTGACATTAGAACAACTTCCACCCGACACTCTTACCGAACAGATACAAATCCGGCGAGAACAATTAAAACTACTCCTCGCCAAAAAACTCCGCTCATTAAAAAGTGCCCCCGAGGGCCGCCTGCGCGTTGCGCAGGCGCACGAAGGCCGCAAGCTGCAATATTACCATGTAATAACCCAGGGAGACACAAAAGGCTCTTATCTCCCCCACGCGCAGCTACAGCTTGCAAAGCGACTGGCGCAAAAACAGTACGACCAGAATCTCATAAAACTCCTGCGCCGCCAGATAGCTGCGCTCGATCATCTTCTTGCGGCCGCTGTTCCAAAAGTCCCGGCCCTCTACGAAACTCAGTGCCGCGCCCGCCGCCTCCTGATTACCCCTGCAACGCTGCCCAACGAACAATACGCCGAGCTCTGGCAAAATGTACAATGGACAGGTCATCCGTTTTCTCCAGACACCCCAGATTTCTACACCTCCCGTAAAGAACGAGTCCGCTCAAAATCCGAGGTAATAATTGCAGATACTCTGGCCCGTCACAAAATTCCATACCGCTACGAATACCCTCTCGAACTTAAAAATGGCAGCATCTATCATCCAGATTTTCTCTGCCTGAATCTTCGTACCCGACAGGAATATATCTGGGAACATTTTGGCCTGATGGACAATCCTGATTATGCAAACAGAACCGCCTCAAAACTTAAAGTATTTAATGAAAATAAAATCTTCCCGGGCACAAACCTGATAATTACAATGGAAACTACTGAAAATCAATTAAGTTCGCAGCAAGTTGAAAATCTGATTATGGAATATTTGATATAGGTGAGGGAAGTCTCCCCCTCGCTCCCAAGTCCTCACTCATGGTAGTTTCGCCAAGCTCAACCACCATTCGCTCCGGTCTTGTCCGCTACCCCCTCTAGCGGGGCTCCGCCCCGCAACGCCCCTCGACTCTTTCTACAAAGTCGGTGCCCCAGTATTCGCAGAGCATTGCATAGGCTTTGTCCTGAATCTCCGGGACAACTGTCTCGCGAAGTTGTTTAAGATTATTGTTCAAATAGAAAACTGTACGGCGGCGAACTTCTTCTACTTCTTCGTTTGAAAAAGCTTCCGGCTTGTTCTGCATATATTGAGAGATGATTGCAAAAACGCTGGCCGCAGAACAAATCTTGCGCCATGCCAGTGGAGTGCTGATTTTCCGGGTTCCCGTCATGCCTGAATTCAGGCGGTAGCGGTAAACCTTTGTTTCAATACCAGTATAAGATTTTGCATTAAGCGAAATATAGAAAAAGAGCAGAAAGTCTTCTGCCATATTGCATTCAGTATAAGGAATGTTCTCAAAAGCCTTTAGAAAAAGCTCTCGACTTATAAGCTTACCCCAGCTCGTACCGGCAACCTCTTTTCCCAAAAGCCAGCGAGTAAAAATCTCACGGCCTTCGAGCTTTCCATAGTGAATTGCTCCGTAACGGTTTTCTTTGGCCGGAGTAAATATATTCTCGGAATCAAAAGTTCCTGCAGTAGAGGTGCCGTGAACAATATCACAGTCTGCTGCAGCAGCTGAGCCTGAATTTGCGGTGGTTGAGCCTGAATTTGCGGTGGTTGAGCCTGTCGAAACTGCTTTTGCCAGTGCCTTCAGTGCTCCTGCTTCCAGCTGGTCGTCGCTGTCGCACTGGAGAATATACTTCCCGTGAGCTTCGTAAACAAGAGTACGGCGAACTTCTACAAGGCCGCGGTTTTCGTTGTGTTCCAGATAATGTATTTCTACAGGGGCAAGACCGCAAACCTTACGAACTTTTTTGCATTCTTTTTCCATTGCACGAACAATCTTTTTTGTACTTCGACCACGCTCATCACGGCCAAAGCTTGCATCATTCAGAACAAGAATTTCAAAAGAATCAAAATCCTGCGTAATCACCGAACGCAGACAAGCCTCAAGATAAGGCTCCGTCTCATAAACCGGCAGACATACCGAAATTAAAGGAGAAGTACTTTTACTCATTGTCGCCGCAAGTAATTCCTACATAGAAACTAGTTGTAGAGCCAGAAACATTTTCTGTATAATAATGAACACTTTTGCTGACAGAAATAGACGAATCAGATTTTAGCACTGAAGTCTCGTTTTCTGATAATCCTACAGAAGAATCTAAAGTCACAATTTTTTCAACAGCAAAATTTTCCAGATCTACATAAACAACACGGTTTACATTTTTGTAGCGCAGCAATTCATTATCTGTATAGAAGGTAAGCCCTTCATCTGCAATTACAAGCTTTTTCGGTTTAACTGCAATAAATCTTGTTGGACCATAAAAACTTTTTTCACCTTCATTAGGGAAACAAATTTTTGGATACTGTACACTAGAATTCATGAGTATTTCTTCTGCAGGAATATAAGGAGTTGTACATGCACTATCTGTATACATAAGAGAATTATTATACCCTTGAAGCTTATAATCTGTATTGGAAAGTGCACTTGTAGTTAAACCTGTATTCCTGACACTTCCATCAAAGAGATTTACTTCAATTACAGCACCTCTGTTACCAATAGTTGTTGCCGAACTCGGCCATGAGAAGGCTTCCTTATACAAAAGATAAAGGCGTCCATCCTGGTAGAGCATATCCGTAATCATGGCTGTGCCTAGCGCATCAGTAAAAAATTCGTTCAGATTTACAGAATATTCTTTTATCATCGGTTTTATTTCTTCTTCGTATGTATCAAAAACTCTAATTATATAGTCATTTTCTTTACACAAAGCATATGCTTTTCCATCATAAACAACAAAACTGTTTATGTTTCCACAACCAAGTTTAATCTCTTCATTGTCTTTGTTAGCACCATTTGAAGATATCATATCCGGGTACCTGCAAATTACATCAAAATCTCCTCCCTTAAGGGAATAGGCAACATTATTTTTTAAATCTATAGTAAAATCGATTACTTCATTCTCATTTAAGGCAAGATCTGAGCCTGAGACAAAATTCCAGCCCTCTTTGGTTGACTCTTTGGTTGAGTATATACCACTAGCAATCTGACTTGTAAAGAGCAAGAGATATGAATTTCCTTCCGCATCAAAGAAGGTAAAATCAGAACCTGAATCACCTGCCATAAACATCGTATTAAAAACTGCTGCACTAACAAAATCACTAAAAGTCGGATCACTGATACTAGAAGGAACTGTAGGTGCTATAAAGCTTCCAGCAGAATTTTCATCAACAAGGTAATAAAAATCACCATTCATATTATCCACTTCATTCCAGTTAGCATGCTTCCACAGCAGCAGCTTATCAAAATTCGGAACAATTTCTGCACCGTAGCCGTTTATCATGGAATTACTTACGGTAAGCTGACCATCGCTGGCGCTTCCATACCAGGTGTCTGTTGTAAAACCTGGGTAAACATTAATTACCTGTTCACAGGAATATAAAGTGTTTCCGGCTGCATCGTCAAAAGACAATTTAGCAAGATATGAGCCGCTGAAAAAGTTATCATAAACAATCTGGGCTTTTCCACCGGATACAGAAAATGTCTTGTTGTATATTCCCGACTTAAGTTTATTTAAGAAATCTATTTTTACCATATCGTCGGAAGTTTCAGGACTCACAGGTCCCATAAAATAAACTTTTACATTATTAACTTTTTCAGCAGCAGAAGAATCAAGGGAAACTTCAAGATTTATTTTTCCTTCGCCTGCTTCAACCGGTTTTATTGTAATCTTCAACTGATCGAGAACTGGGCCTACAATTGTTAGTTCTGCGTGGCCAGAAGCACAAACCACTTCGTCTTTCATTAAAAGAGCCATAAAATCATATTTACCCTTGCCGTCAAGAGTAACGCTGAATTTACCGTCGCTATCAGCAGTAAATGTTTTATAAGCTTCTGAATCAGTTTTTTCATCGATTTTATAAACACGGATTTCCCAGGAAAGTCCATCAACACTAAAAGAAGAGGTTGCTGTTCGCTGTGATAAAGCAGCATTGTTTTCTCCAAAAGAAATGCATCCATTGACTATATATGTGCCGTTATCTGGAGAATACATTAAAGGCTGGTCCACATCACCTGAACAGCCTGCAAAAATCAGTGCAAATAAAAAAGCAAAACCTGCAATGAATATTTTATTTATTTTGTTTAATTTGATTTTCATTTTCACTGTCTCCTATTATTTTATACAATACAGATGATGAAGATGTATATAATCATCAAAAAGTTCTACATCAAACTCGGTGCCTGTCACAGCTCCTCCACCAACCCAACTCTCCCACTCATCCTGAGCATCAGTATAATACCATGTTCCACTTGGATCTGCTAAAGTTATATTACAGCTGGAGCTGAATGCATCTTTTTCAATTGCAATAACTTTTTTTGGAATTGTAAAACTTGTAAGAGCTGTTCCAGCAAATGAATTCTGCCAGATATATTTTAGTTCACCATCTATCGGAATCTCTACATTGGAAAGTGCAGAACATCCACTAAAAACTTCCTTATCTATTTTTTCTACAGAAGCCGGAATTGTTACACTTGTCAAGGCTGTACATTTAAGAAATGCTTGATTTAATATAGCTGTCGCATCTCCCGGAAGAATAAATGAAGAGATTCTTTCACAACTGTCAAACACACCCCAACTATTATCTCCGAAATTTCTGTCTTCATCAGAACCAGATAATCTCAATTCTCCCATATCAAAATCATAGACAGAAGATTCATCACTAATTGCACTTTGTATTTCTGAACAAATATTAGAATAGGATAAAGAAGTTGTTCCGCTAAAGCCAACTTTTCTCTGATTTCCAGTCAGATAAATATTAATAACACTAGCAAAATCTTCTGCAAAAAGCTTAACATTATTATAATAGCTCATATCGATATCATAAGCATTTATAACCTGAATAGTAAAAGTTTCTGAAACTGGCTCAAACTGAGGGAAGAGTTCTTCCTTTCCTTCACTATTTACATATGTCTTCTTATTAGGCGCAACTACCAGAGTAAGCTCATAGCTTCCTGCGGCAGGGAAGGCACCTCCACTCATATTTGAAAACATAACCTTATTAAATGCTGTTTGTGGCACTAAACTGATTTCCCTATGATTTTCTTTCAGCCTTGCCTGTACAAGTAAAAGGTCCTGGTTGACTGCTTCTCCATAAGTCCAGTCAACATCTGAAAGAATATCATTACCATCATCATCCAGCAGAGAGAATGCGAACTCTCCTTTGTTTAGCCAGATTTCTGCACTTGAGGCTTGGGTGTTTTTTACAAGAGTTACATTTTTTTCAAGACCAATCTCCAGCACTCCGTTGAACAAATACTTCATTGTAACTTTGATTGGATTGGATCCGGTCTGGATAATAATCGGATCACTAGTTCCCTTGGCTACAACTAAATCACCATATAATATTTTTGCTTCTGCATTCACAGATAAGCCAACAAGAAGATTCTCAAAGGAAATACTGGTACCTTCATTAGAAAGAGCTGCAGTTTTAGTATTTCTACCTGCATCGCTTACAAGATCCACCTGAACAGTAAAAGCACTTAAATCATTTTCTGCCTTCATAACTCCGGCAGATCTTTGAAAAACTGAACCCGGAATATAGAATTCTATACTTCCACCAGCAGGCTCAGCAAAATTATTGTTATTAAAACAAGAAACAAAAAATACAGAAAAAAACAGGAAAAATATAAATGCCAAAGAGGTCAGATTCTTTTTCATTCCCAACTCCTTGAAATATTGAAATATCTTCCATTATAGACTGTTACAGTTATTCTAGTCAAATAAAATTGATATAAAAAAAAGGACCAGATAATCCCAAGCACAGCTCTAAACGCATACCGCTGCTGGATTCCTCCTCTGACGGGGTTTTGCGATAGACACTTGAAGGGCATCTGATCCAATGAAAAGAATCTACCATAAAATGGGCTGAAAAGTCAATTATGGAAGATTTTTGATTTATGAAAATTTTATTCTGGACTGATTTTTACAATTTTATAAAACGTGTTCTTTTATGAACTGGCCTACTCCATCGTGATTGTTATCATAAGTTGTTACATAGCGGGCTACTTTTTTGATTTCTTCAAGGCCGTTACACATTGCAACTCCGTGTCCTGCCATGCGGATAAGACTTTCGTCGTTCATGCTGTCGCCAAAGCCCATGACCTTTTCCATACCAAAACCAAGCTCATTTGCAAGATGACTGACAGCCTCACCCTTTCCGCAGTTTGGCGGCAGGATTTCGAGAAAGTATGGCTTACTTGTAAAAATTACTGCGCGCTCGCCGAACTCAGCACGAAGCTCACTCTGAAGTTTCAGAAGTTCTGCAGGCTCACCCGGAACAAGCATTTTTGTAAAACCTGTTTTAAGGAACTCATCATAATCATCTACTTTAGCACCTTTGAGTCCGCATAAATCAACATCAAGCTTTGTCCACTTTGTTTCTTCGCGGTAATAAATTGTATCCGGCGTGTAAACTTCGCTGCGAAGTCCCCGCGCCTCCGCCATCTGATTTGTACGTATTAAGATTTCCGGCTCAACCTTACGGCAGAAAATCTGCTCGCGTTTATGTAAATCAAAAATTGAACAACCGTTTATAGCAATCAAAAAACGTCCGGCTTCTTTTCCGGCAATTTCAAGGCGGCGAACAAAAGGAAGAATTGCATCTTCTGCCCGGCCAGAACAAAGTACTACATAAATACCCCGTTCTGCACATTCACGAAGAGCAGAAACGTTTCCGTCTGTAATCTGGCGGTCGTCATTTAAAAGAGTATCATCAAGATCAAGCGCAATTAATTTAACATCAAGTTTTTCCATGTGCGCTAGTATACACTAAAAAAGCACGGAATGCCATTAGCCCCAGGCATCAAGGAATTCAAGCATAAACTGCTGGATATTTCCAAACCACTTTTTCTGGAAACGGCAGGCTTCTTTGCCAATATAGCGGAAGTGCCAGCATTCCCACATGTAGCCGGTTACATCTTCATAGCCCTGAGGAAAACTCAGAGACCAGCCGAAATCTGCAGCATGGTCATAAACCCACTTTCCCATTTTGGTGTCGCCCCAGTCATCGGTAATTGATCCAAAATCAACTGCAACTCCAAGCTGATGCTGGCTTGTTCCCGGGCGGGCGCTGTAACGTTCTGCAAGCTCCAGACCATCCTGTTTTACATAGCGGTTAAAAAGGCCTTCCTGATACTGATATGAACGGTAGGTAGAACTAACAAGAAGTTTTATACCATCATTTAAAGCAGCACGCGACAAATCTTCAAGGGCGGCATAAGCTTCCGGGCGAAGAGAAAGATCGTTGCGGCTCACATTCCAAAGCTCATTCCCTTTTACCGGAATAAGGTCGCGAGGCACATAGTCTGAACCGACAGCATGTTTTTTGTCTATAAGATAATAAAGAGACAAATCATCTGTACGAAAGTTTTTTTCAACTTCAAGCACGCGGTGAAGGTCTGCAAGAAATTCTTCCGGGTCTCCGTTTGGAATTGAGGCCTTACAGCGGTCAGACATAGAAAGAAGAACCCGGTTGAGTTTTTCAATTTCCGGATTTAATTCTGGCTGAAGATTACCCTGGGCCGCAGAAGCAGACTCTTTTTGTTTTGATTTACTATCTGATTTTGTACAGGCAGTAAAATTAACAAGCAGTAATACAAAAAAAAGGAGAAGAGATTTTTTTATTTGTTTATGCATTTTTATAAGCCTTCTTTTCGAATTCTTCAACCGGCAGAGGTTTTGAAAAATAGAAGCCCTGAATCAAATCGCAATCTTTCTTTGCAAGAAAATCAACCTGCTCACGGGTTTCAATACCTTCAGCAACAATCTGCATTCCAAGTTTTTTTGCCAGAGTAATTGTTTCTCCAACAATAAGATTAGAACGCTCGATATCATCTACGCTGCGGAAAAATTCTGCATCAATTTTTATAATGTCCAGAGGAAGTTCCTTAAGCGAATTCAAAGAAGAATAACCTGCTCCAAAATCGTCCATAGAAACTTTGAACCCAAAGGACTTTAATTTATTAACGGTTTCAAGTAAAACTGCCTTATCATCAAAGAAGGCACTTTCTGTAAGTTCCAGTTCAATATATTCATGTGGAATTTTGTATCTATCTACAATTTCGCAAATATGTTCGGCAAGATTTTCTTCTGCAAAATGTGCTCTAGAAATATTTACTGAAATCGGCACAATCTTTTTTCCCTGACTTTCCCACATTGCCTGAAGCTGAACAACTTCTGTAAGCATATAATCATCGAGCTGCAAAATAAATCCATTTCTTTCAAACAAAGGAATAAATTTTGCCGGGGAAATAAAACCAAGCACCGGATGCTGCCAGCGAACAAGTGCCTCGGCTGCAGAAAGTTTTTCGCCCTTTGTAGAATACTTTGGCTGCAGGAAAACCTTAAACTCGTGATTCTCCAGAGCCTTTTCCATATCATCTTCTATACGGCGTTCCCAAACCTGTTCTTCCTTCATAGAATCATCAAACCAGACAATCTCATCCTGAATCTTTATTGATTTTGGAACAGCAAGACCTGCGCAGATAAGCACATGAGAAATATCATCAGAGTGTGATGTTACAGGACAAATACCAGCTGAAAAAGAAAGGCGTTGAGTGTTACGTTTTTCGCGCAAAATGTTCATGATGTTTTTAATACGGATAAACAAAGCATCTTCATTCTGATAAATCAAAAGAAGAGCAAAATCAGATCTTTCTACATGCGCAACGAATTCTTTTTTATCGAGCATAGAAACTATATCTGAATTAAGTTCCTCAAGAAGATTTTCCCCCTGTTTGAGACCATAGGCTGTACAATAGTTTCTGTATTTTTCCAGACGAAGCTGAACGACAACATATTTTCGGCGGCCACGGGCAATTTCTTTGCGAGACTTTTGAATAAAATAGTCCTTGTTATATCCGCCGGTAACTGTATCTGTAGTAATAAGTTTGTTTACCCTAACACGTTCATGAATATAACTGATAACTTTTGTAATTTCATAAACGCAGCTGAAAATTAAAATAATCACAGAAAATAAAAGAACTGTACACAGCAGATTGAACTGAAAAGCATTTAACCTGTAAACCATTTTAAAACACAAGTTCACATTTGGAATTGAAGTTTTAACAAATGAAATAGAATGTAAACCTATACTTTCTGTATTAGCCCAGGTCAAAAACTCACGGTCTCTTAATAAGCGGGTAATCTTCAGGGATTTAAAAAAGTTTCTCGGATTATAAAGTATTTGTTTTATATTTGTTCCAATAAAATTTGTGTGAGAAGGCATCTCTTCTCCAGAAATCAGAACATCAAAAGAAAAGGAATTGTTTTCAGGATCCAGAAAATGAATCATTCCTATATCGTCAAACAGGCGTTGAGATTCTACATCAAATATTTTTCTCAATTCCGGAAAAAGTGAGATTATGTCGTTTTTATCATCAATATAAATACTATCTATACCATTAGAAACTGTTTCAAAGGTATTAAGCTGCTGATTCAACTCCTCTCTTGATTCTTTTTCCCAGTTTTCATTTACATATTCCAGTACTGTCTTACAATCTTTTGCATTATTCAAAATAAGAGAATTAATTATTCCAAATACAGAAATAACACAAATAAAAACTGTAAATGAGAAAATAATTAATTCTGTTAAAATCATCTGAACTACGACGGTCCAGATAGGCAGACGTTGCAAACGTTTTATTCTACGCTCTTTTTTCTTGCTCATAACAACTTATTATAAAACAACGAAATGAGATTTTCTACTGATTACAATAGTCTTTCGGACACAGTTAGTCTAATTTTCTAACTGCAAAACTCCATTCATCAAAATTGTTCTGGAAGATCCGTCACCATAAGTAAGAACAATAGTAGGCTCGCGCACAACTCCGTCCAGATGAATCAGGCTTGGTGCATCGTTATCATAATTTTCACCGATTGCAAAATGGCAGGTATGAAAAGCTTTTTCATCTTCGAGCATGTTTCCTGTAATGTTTGCAGCAGGGTTGAGACCTATGCCAAGCTCGCCAATGTTGCGGGCGTTTTTTTTGTAGATTTCTGCCTGGCCCTTTGGAAGCTTGCCTTCCTTTTCGAGAGCAAAGGGGCGAAGTTCTGCTTCTGCAATTGTTTTGAGAAGGCGGCGGGCTTCGGCTCCACCTGTGATATCGGTAACATAACCTTTTTCAACCTTACAGGTAATCGGGGTTTCGAGAATTGAGTCTCCGTCAGAGAAGGTCATTGAACCGTCGTAAACGATTGTACCTTCGCAGCCATCGCTCTGCTGTTCCAGTGGACTTCCGTCGGCTGCTTTTAGAGTACTTCCGCCTACTACAGGACTTATAAAAACTTCGCCTGCCGGAATGTTGCCGCCGGTTCCGGGTTTTGAAAAGTCGCCGTCATCTGCAAGAAGGCCGCGGCCATTAATCGGGATAACGAGGTTTGTACCGGCCGGCGCAGTTACGTGAACACTTACGGCGCCCTTGAAGATTTCTGTGAGCTTTGCGCAGCGCTCCTGAAGCTGTTTGTAATCTATAGCCGCAGTGCGATTCATCATATCTGCTGTAATTCCTGGAGTCCAGGCTCCGCGCATAGTCTTTTTTCCATCCAGAAGATAATCAAAAATATGTGTGAACTTCTGGCCGTCTTCTGTTGTATACGGATTTGCAGTTGCACCCGGATCCTTTCCAAGTTTTATATTTGAGATAGAAAAACAAACTTCCGGTTCACTTGCAATTGCGGCAAGCACTTCCGGATTTGCATTGTCAAAACTTGTTTTGTCAGGCTGATACATAAGAGTTGCAAGAGCTCCTGCCTCGCTGCTTGCTGAATAGAGGTCCTGGGCAATTTCGGCAGTGGCCGGATTTGCAACGATAAGCACTCTCTCGCCTTTTTTGATTTTTACAACATCCTCTACAACAACCTGTGCAGGTGTTCGTGTTTTTTTATTTAAAAGACCCATATAATACTCCTGATGTCATGCCGAACTTGTTTCGGCATCTATTTCTTAATCAATACCAGATTTCTTTCCGAATCTTCCAGACCCGGAACATGGAGTGGCTGTACTTCATAATCTGGCACCAGACTAGTGATGGCACTCATCTCTTCTTTTATATTTTCAAGCTTTGCTTTGTAAGCACACAGATAGCCCTGAGGCTTAACAATACGCAAAAGTGTTTTTGCCATTTTTTTATCGAGCGGGCGAAAAGCGCGAAAAGTAATAAGGTTATAAGCTTCCTGAGGCAGGCGCTCAGCTTCGCTGTTTACCACAGTTACGTTTTTAATACCCAGAATTGCAGCGCAGTTTTCCAGAAAGGCACAGCGCTTTTCCATACGCTCAACCAGTTCAAAACGCACATCATTAAATTCCGGCAGCAAAGAAAAAGCTGCCGCCAATGGAATACCAGGAAGGCCGCCTCCACTACCGATATCGGCAAGAACCACCGGTCCCCCAGCCAGCTCTGCAATTTTCGGACAGGCAACCAGAGAATCAAAAATGTGGCGCACCACAAGTTCATCGCGATCGCTGGTATTTGTAAGATTATAAGCTGAATTAAAAAGTATGATTTCTTTTATGTAGGCTTCCATTTTTGCTGCAAGCGCTTCTGCTATGCTTTCTGGAATCCCGCATTTTTTAAATCCTTCAATCATGTCTATCATAAAAATCTGAACACCTGCAAAAGGTGGTTTCGACAGGCTCAACCACCGTAGTTTCAGGCTCAACCACCGTAGTTTCAAGTTCAACCACCCTTACTTATTATCTATATCCAAAAGAAGATCAGCATTAAGCAGATCACTTGAAAAATGCAAAACTACAAGATTTCCTGTTTTTTCTGCAGTAAGATTCTTCACATTCGAAAGTCTGTAAATATATGAGTTCTCATTTTTTGAATCCTGCACAATACTTGGTTGAACCTTATATGTAATAGAAGATCCTTTTGAACTTACTGTTTTAAAAAGCATATAGAAAGTTTCTGTACGTGTCTGCTGATTTACAAAATATCTTCTGTCTGCAGAAAGCAAAAAAGATCCGTCTGGCTCTGTTTCACTGAAGAAAACTTTTGTAAGAGAGTCTGCAATATTATATCCATTGATTTTAAAACGCAGAATTGAAGGCTCTCTCTTTTTGAAATTTTCTGCATCAGTTTTTACTGCGTTAAGTTCATTTCTTTCTTTTGCACTTGCGCTCTGCTGCTGCTGTTTCAAATCATTAAGACTATTTAAAACCTGCTGAAGAAGTACGTTTGTAGAAGTAGAGGTCGAATAATTTGCTAGATTTCCTGTAGAACCAAGAGAAGAAAGATTGCTGAAAAGTCCAGAATCATAAAGCGAAGAAATATCGTTTGCTGTAAGGGCACCGCTGTTCAAAAAAACTGTCGGCTTCATGCTGTCTGGTGTAAGTGATTCGGTGAGAATAGTTTCCGTTTTATCTTTATCCTTATCTTTTTCTGATGAACTTTTCTTATTCGGATTATTCGGACGACTTGGAAAGCTTGGAGTATAAAAGCCACCGCCGACTGTCGGCATATCAGGCATAGAAGGCATCTGAGGCATATCAATTGGTGATGACTGGGTTTGAGCAAAAAGACTTGTACAAGCCAGAATAACACAGGCTGCCACAACGGCCTTTTTTGATTTATAAACTCGCAAGACTTTCCTCCACATATTCAAGACGCTGAGTGAGCTGAGCAATTGTTTTTTCGAGTCGAGATTTTTCGCGTTCAAGTTTTGTTTTAGGATCAGTTCCGTTTGCCTGAGCTGACTTCTGCTTCATCATCTCGCGGACAGAAGAAGGACTTTTTCCGCCGGCAAGAAATTCCTGCTCCACCTGAGCACGATCATCCTTTTTGCGAACACTGGCAACCACCTTCATATTCTCAAAACCGATTGCAGGGTTTACTTCTACCGCTGCGACCTTACGAATATCTTTTGCGGCGCCACGTGGCAGGCAGAGAACCCGGTCGATATAGTCTTCATAGCGGATATCTGCTTCCTGGCAAAGATCAAAGGCACGGGCGAGTTTTTTACCAAACTCCTGCATGAGCTGTCCGTTTTTTGCAAGATAATTTTCTTTGATATCCTGTGTCAGTGCCTTGAGTTCTTCGTTATTTTCCCAACCGATTGAGTAATAACCTTTTTCTTCCGCAATTTTGAGAAGATCACCAAATTTTGCCCAGAATTCCTGAGTATGAACCTTGCAGGCTTTTCCGTAACTCGGGTCATTTTCCTGCTTTTCTATAGTACAAAGATGATGTGTATATTCATGAACTGCTGTATAAATCAGCATGTTGTCAGATTTAAAATTCAAATTATGAAGGAAGATTTCGTGTGTATCTGTTTTGTAAAAGCCGTTAACTCTCTTGCTTTCTTTTCCTGTCTGGGTAACTGTAAAATCAATTTCACAAGGAGAAATGTCCAGCAGGATTTCTTTAATTCTTTCGTTGTTCAATTCAAAAACCTCTTCCATATTTTAATCTGATTTTTGATATTGGGGAAGAGGTTTTTGTCCTGCTGAACTTGTTTCACAATAACGCCTGTTTTTAGAACTGATATTTTGCGCCCAGACATACAAAACTATTCTTGCGCCAGACAACTGTTGAAGCCTCGAGCCAGTCAATAGAATTTGGATTAAACGTTTAATTTTTTAAACATTTAATCAGGTTGACAAGTGGATTTTTTCGAATTATTCTTATTTATAGTGGTTTAAACAGGCTCAATCACCTCAAAAGGAGACCACCATGATAGACAAAGCCGAAATCAAAAAGACTCTGAAAACCTTTAATTCCTGCGTTCCATTCTTCATTGCAATGAGCGATGAATACCGGCAGCAGCTCATTATGGATATTGCAGAAGCAGGCAAAGAAGGCATAAATGTTTCTAATCTTTCAGCAAAATCAAAGCTGTCTCGCCCGGCTATTTCACATCATCTGAAGGTCCTTAAAGACACTGGTCTTATCAAGCCGCTCAAGGTTGGTACGCAAATTTTTTATCAATTGAGTTTAAGTGAGAATTTTAAAACTGTTTCTAATTTGATTAATTCAATGGAAAATATTCTAAAAAAGATTAACGAAGCTAAATAATTTCTAATTCAGACAAAATTATTGCGCCGGCTACTGTTGCTGCGGTTTCTGTTCTCATTATTCTCTCTCCCATTCCACAGCGTATAAAACCTTTTGATTCAAGCAGAGAACGCTCACGATTTGTCCAGCCGCGTTCACTACCAATCGCAGCCACTACCCGCGCCCCTTCTGTCACAACATTTTTTTTCTGCTTTACAGCATCTGCAAGCCGAGCCACAGGATTTACATTATCCAGAGCAAGTAAAAGTCCTTCCCCACCCAGAGCCTTTAAGCATTCATCCAAAGTTTTATATAAACAAAGCTCCGGCACATGGGTACTGCCGGCCTGAACAGTTCCATCCAGAAGCATTTTATAAGCAGCCCCATGCTCTACAAGATTGGACTGCATATAAGACTTTTCACCAAGGTCTGTTCCGGTCAAATGAACACGAGCAGCCCCTAAAGCAGCAATATCACGCAAAAGTCTTTTTAGCTGAATAGGACGAGGAAAACCTATTATCATTTCAAGAGAAGAAAGCGGCTTTCCATCTCCTCCGGCAGAAAACTCAAAGTTTATACCTTCATCAGTTATTTCCCGAATCACAGCCGTTCCGCTCTGGCCTCCGATAATTCCGGCAGTAAAAGTATCGCCAGACTTTTTATGAAGAACTTTTATTATATGCTGGGCACGTTCATCACGAAGTGGCAGAGGATTTATAATTTCATCTTTCGAAAATAAACAAATATTCATCTTATTTTAGTCAGCAGGCACAGCTTGCAATCTTTCGATAATCCTAAAAGGGTCTGCTGCCGCAGCCTAATTAAACATATTGATTCGTTTCAATATCTTTACCAGGTCTTCTTTTTCTATCAGATCAATCGGGCGACCATCAATAAATTTGTGGGCACTTTCAGAAAAGCTTCCCATTGTTATACAAACACCGTTATCACACTTTGCATCGCGCAGCTTTCCATGGAACTCGCGGATATTGATATCTCCAATAACATTCTGAGTCCTGTAGAAGCGGAAAATCTGTTTTGCTTCCCATTTAGGATTTTCAATTTCACAGATAATTTCTACACTTTCAGAAGCAACCTGAACATCTTCAACTTTTACGAAAGAATCTTTGTAGTAAGCTGAAATTAACTTTCGGCAAAGCGCAACAAAATCACTTGTACCAGAAAGAAGATATGTCTGAAGATTTTTATTCTGATTTAATTCAGAATAACGGCTGATAAGAGTATCAACATCCTTATACTGAGCCTTAGTCGCCTGAATCTGACGCAGATATGTAAGACCTTTCGAAATATCATTCATTGCAATACAAGTGTTTGCAAGACGATATTTAATCTGCAGCATAATCTGCATCTGAATAGTCGGCAGACGAAGTGCAATTTCATAATCCTTTACAGCGTTTGTGTAATCTTTAACACGCTCGTGCATTTTTCCTGCTTCAAGACATGACTGTGCACCAAACTCAGGATCCGGACGCAGATGCATAAAAACCTTAAGAGCCTTATCCCCCATTCCACATTCGGTCATAGCAACAGCCATATCAAAAAGGATTTCTTTATTTGATGGATTTTCATCCAGAACTCGCTTAAGGAATGGAAGACTATCGCGGAATTTCTGAGACTTAAAAAGGGCCTTACCAAGAAGCTCGTTCACTTCATTGTTCTCAGGCTGCATAATCTTTGCTTTCTTGAAACAAAAAACTGCCTTATCATAAGTTCCAGCCTTCAATAAAGCACGGCCAAGATATATGTTACAATCAAAATCATCAGGCGCTTTTTTTAGAGAAAGCATAAGGGAGCTTATGGCATCTTCATTTTTATCCAGATTATAAGCAGCCATACCCATTCGCAAAGTACATTTAGCAATATCTACATCAAGATGAGCTGATGAAATATCATAAAGAGTTTTATAAACATTCCATACCTTTTCCCAGTCTTTTTCACTAAAATAGATATCACCAATGATCAGAAGTGCAGAAACATTATGCGGATCATGTGCAAGCTTTTTTTCCGCTTCTTTGAGAATAGCAGATTTTCCTTTCTTCTGGATTTTCTGAAAAACTTCCTGTCCTTCTTCCGATTTATTAAAATTCTTAAGTGTAATAATAATCACAACAAGAAGAAGTGCAGCAATAACAGCTATCAGAATAGAAAATATCATTCTTAAAACTCCCTTATAAGTTTTCTATCGTCCTGTTTTTTCTTTTACAAGGCAGGCAAGTCTTTCCATTGCAACCTTGATTCTATTAATATCCGTAGCATAGCAACATCGGATAAATCCTTCACCACCATAGCCAAAACAGGTACCTGGAACTACTGCAACATTATACTTTGAAATAGCCTCTGTCGCAAATTCTTCACTGGTCATTCCTGTAGGGCGAATATCTGGGAACATATAAAAAGCTCCTTCCGGCTCAACGCAAGGCAAGCCCATATCAATAAAAGCCTTATGCATAATGTTGCGGCGCTGCTGGTAGCTTACGCGCATTTTTTCAACTTCATCCCAGCCGTGGCGCAAGCCTTCTGCAGCCGCATACTGACTGAAAATCGGCGGACAAATAGAAGAATAAGAGTGGAGCTTACAGCACTGTACAAGTAAGTCATGAGGAGCTGCAATATAACCAATACGCCAGCCAGTCATAGCAAAAGACTTAGAAAAGCCGTTGAAAATAATTGCGTAGTCTTTCATTCCAGGGAACTCGCCAACCGATACATGCTTGTGTCCATCATAAAGCAGTTCGCAGTAAATCTCGTCGCTCAAACACCAGATCTGATGCTTCTTTACAACCTCAGCAATCTTAGCAAGCTCATCGGCAGGAATAATACGGCCGGTCGGGTTACTAGGCGAACAGAACATAACAGCCTTAGTTTTCTCTGTACAGGCAGCTTCAATCTGTTCTGCTGTAGGGTAAAAACCGTTCACACTTGTATCCAGATGAATAACCTTAGCATCGCAGAGAGTCGCAAGCGGCTGGTAAGAAACATAACAAGGCTCGCAGACAATAATCTCATCGCCCGGGTTCAAAATAGAACGAAGCACAAGGTCTAAGCCCTCACTCGCCCCTATAGTCGGCAGAATCTCAGTTTTAGGATCGTAGTAAAGCTTATAGCGTTCAAGGTATTTTGCAATTTCCTCGCGCAGCTCAATCAAGCCCCAGTTAGATGTATAAGAAGTGTGCCCCTTTTCCAGATGGTAAAAAGCCTCTTCCCTCATAATCCATGGAGTCGGAAAGTCAGGCTCACCGACACCCAGCGAAATAATATCATCATGTCCAATGCAAAGCTCAAAAAACTTACGGATTCCAGAAGGCGGAATCTCCATCATCTTTGAGCTGAATTTATCTTCTCGTGTATTCATTTATGTTCCTTATTTTCCGGTGGTTGAGTAGGCCTAAGGCCGTATCGAAACCACATTTTCGAGTTCTCCGGTGGTTTCGATACGCCTGCCTTCGCAGGCACTCAACCACCGTACTCACAGTACTTACGACTGTACGCTCTCTCTTCTGTCTCTCTCATCCTCAACATAAACAATGTCGTTTTCTTTATAAGTTTTCAAAACAAAGTTAGTCTTAGTTGAGCGAACACCTTCAAGAGTAGAAAGCTTTTCGCTTACAAAAAGGGCAACATCTTTAAGATTGTCACCTTCAATCAAAACTTTAAGGTCGTAACCGCCGCTCATAAGGTAAAGCGACTTAACCTGTGGAAAGCGGTAAATTCTATCCGCAATGGCATCAAAGCCGTGCTCACGCTGCGGCTGAACCTGAATCTGAATTTCCGCGACAACCTTGTCCTTCGCGACTTTATCTTTTTCCGGGTTTACAATGGCGGTATACTTGAGAATAACTCCGTCGTCTTCAAGCTTCTTAATAATCTGCTTAACCTCGTCCGTAGTTTTCTTTGTCATAGCAGCAATGTCTTCGATTGAAAGACGTGCATTCTGACGCAGTAAATCAAGTATCTCTTCCATAAAGGAACCCCCGAATATATAAAAATTAATGAGATATTATACTATTAACGGGAGGTTTATACAATTATAAGTGATGCACATGATGCACGGCTACAGGGCTGCCGCATTATAAAAGATTTACGCAATCTTGGCGCGAGGGAGCGGGGCGTGGTACAAAAACACTCTTTTTGTGGCTGCTGCGAAGCGGCAGTTCAATAGTTTCTATACAACAAAAAGCGTGTAGCGCATTATTGCGCGGTTTTGTACCACGAAGGCGTGACCGGAAGCCATGTTTTCAGAATTTTGTTTTATAATGCGGAAGCTATCCTCCCTGTTAATTTTTGACAATTAATTGCATTAATAGTTTATCCATAATATACTAATTGCATGACCTCAACCGTAGCGCTTCAAAAGTGCGATGAATATGATTTTGACAAAGTTCTCACCTGCATAAAGAAAATGCTTGAACTGGTTCCACCTCCAGATGTTTGTGGAAAAACAGTTCTTCTTAAGCCTAACATTCTTTACCCTAAAGCACCTGAACTTGCAGTTTGTACTCACCCGGTTGTTGTAGGAGCAGCTGTACGTGCCTTTGTAGAACTTGGAGCAGCTCGTGTTATTGCCGGTGAATCGCCCGCAATTGCAGGCTCAGCTACTGCCGCAAAAGCAACAGGCATGTATGAACAGGTTATTAAGAACGGCGGAGAATGGGCAGATTTTAAAGAAGCTGTCAGTATCCCCTGCCCGGACGGTAAGGTTGTAAATAATCTCGATTTTGCAAAACAGTTTCTTGAAGCCGATATTGTAGTTTCCCTTTCAAAGCTAAAGAGTCATCAGCTTATGACTTATACCGGCGCCATGAAAAATCTTTTTGGTCTGATGATTGGTCTTGAAAAAGCCGGCTGTCATTACCGCTTTTCTAAGAAAGAAGATTTTGCCGCTTTTCTTACAGATCTTGTTTTAGCTGCAAAGCCCGGCTACGCAATTATGGATGCAATTGTAGGAATGGACGGTCCCGGCGGTCCTGGAAGCGGAGACCCTATAAAACTCGGTTTTCTTGCCGCCTCTGATAATATTCTGGCGCTGGACTGGAAATGCGCTTCGCTGGTAGGCTACAACCCGCATGATATTTTGAATCTGCAGGATGCGTTGAAGCGCGGCGTATGGTTGAAAAGTCCGGCGGAAATTACAACGAGCGGCGCGGCGGAAGAGGACTGCCGTTCTACAAGCTTCCGCATTGTACGGGACTCTAAAGCTCTGTCTAATCAGATGCCGGGCTTTATAAACTTTCTGGCCGAAAAGCTTCTTATGAAAACGCCGCATTTTAATGCCGGAAAGTGCAAAAAATGCCGCCGCTGCGAACAGATCTGCCCGGCTCACATTATAAAAATGGAAGGAGCAGACTCCACGGCCCGCCTTGCAGACAAATCAAAATGCCTGCACTGCTTCTGCTGCCACGAAATCTGCCCCGCCGACGCAATTAAACTGCGCCGCTTCTAAAAAAAAGACCCCTGCCCCTTCGCAGCACAGCTGCTCGGAGACTCGCTAAAAATGCTCCACTGGAGCATTTTTACGGCTTACAGCCGTCGCTCCCTAAGTTCGGGGTGACAGTCATGCTGAACTTGTTTCAGCATCTGTTATAAGTTTACAAGTTCGTCCTGACCAACCATTCTGATTCCAGCTTTCTCCAGCACACTCTCAGTCTCAGGCACATCTGTACATCTGATAATCATATAAGCCGAACTCGACTTACGTCCGGTGAAACCGTACATATATTCTACATTGCGTCCGTTATCAGCAAGAATCTTAAGAATCTTATTCAGGCTTCCTGCCTCATCCGGAATCTCAATCGCAATTACCGGAGTAACCTTTACGATGTAATGAGAGCGTTCCAGAGCTCCCCGCACCGAAGCAGCATCATCCACGATAATTCGCGCAATTCCAAAATCACTTGTATCAGCCAGGCTCATTGCCCGCATATTAATATTATGAGTTGCCAGAACATTTGTAAATTCTGCCAAAGCATTCTTTCTGTTTTCGATAAAAATTGAAATCTGTTCTATTGTCATATTCTTCCTCCTACTCAAGTAGTCAGTCATTAGTTGTTAGTCGTTAGTTAATAGTTTTTTCCCATACTAACAGCTAACCACTAACAACTAATCATGTAACTTTCTAGTATCAATTACTCTCTTAGCCTTACCTTCACTTCTCGCAATGCTCTTCGGTGCAACCAGAGTAACCTTAGCTTTAATCTGAAGAACGTTCAAGAGTGCGGCTTCAAGCTGCTTTTCTGCCTTGTTTACTTCAGAAACCACATCGCTGAACTTTTCAGCTGTCATTTCTACCTTGATTTCGAAGGTATCTGTGTTGTTTACGCGGCCAACGTGAATCTCGTAGTTTGCAGGGTAACCATTCTGCATAAGAACACCCTCAATCTGGCTTGGGAATACGTTAACACCGCGGATAATAAGCATATCATCTGTACGCCCCATTGGCTTACTCATGCGCACAAAAGTACGGCCACAGGCACAAGGAGCACGGTTGAGAACGCCGATATCCTTTGTGCGGAAGCGCATCAGAGGGAAGGCCTGCTTTGTAATTGCAGTGAATACCAGCTCGCCCTTCTCGCCATCCGGCAGACGCTTTCCGGTTTTCGGGTCAATTGTTTCGATAATAAAGTGATCTTCGTTTACGTGCATGCCGGCCTGCTCTGCACATTCGTAAGCAACGCCAGGTCCCATAACTTCTGTAAGACCGTAAATATCGTAGGCTTTGATTCCAAGAGATTTTTCTATGTCGCGGCGCATTTCTTCGGTCCATGGTTCTGCACCAAAGATACCGGCTTTAAGATGGATGTCTGCCGGGGTGAGCCCCATCTCTTTAAGGGTTTCGCCAAGGTAAGCAGCGTAGGACGGCGTACAGGCAAGCACTGTTGATTTTAAATCCTGCATAAAGGTAATCTGACGCTGGGTGTTTCCGCTGGAAATCGGAATTACTTCAAGACCAAGCTTAGTTGCTCCGCCGTGAACTCCAAAGCCTCCTGTAAAAAGTCCGTAGCCGTAGGCAGTCTGCAGAACATCATTTTCATCACAGCCGATTGCTACCAGCTGGCGGGCAGTACAATCATCCCAGATGTCCAGGTCTTCTTTTGTGTAGCCTACAACAATCTGCTTACCGGTTGTTCCTGATGAAGCGTGAATGCGCACAACCTTGCTCATTGGAACAGCAAAAAGTCCGTATGGGTAAGTTGCACGAAGGTCGTCCTTGCAGGTGAACGGAATTTTATCAAGGTCGTCGAGGCCTTTAATATCGTCCGGAGTAACACCTGCTTCCTGGCAGCGCTTTCTGTAATATTCTACATTTTCATAAACATGGCGGAAGTTTTTTGCCAGTCTCTCGCCCTGGAGCTTACGAAGCTGCTCCAAAGGCATACATTCTGATTCTTTCTGATAATATTTTAAGTTCATATGTTCCTCGTTCAACGGTGGTTTCGATACGTCCTTCGGACACTCAACCACCGTGTTCACAGTTTTACCGGTGGTTGAGTACCTGCAAAGCAGGTGTATCGAAACCACCGGCTGTTTTTATTTATAATTTTATGGATTCGTTACCGTGCACGGCACTCTGTACGCATTGCACAAAAAAAATAGAGAAGTTCGCCCTCAGGCGAAAAAGAAATTAAAGGAGAAGAAGCGGCTCTTAAGTAAGCCTGTAATTCTTAACATATACTAAATATTATCATCACTAATCATGAATGTAAAGAGAAATGCAATAATTTTTTGTTTTATGTAGATTTCTGAATAATATACTATGATATTTTTGATAAATACCTTGTCAGTTATTCAGTAAAGAATGTTCGAACTTCTAACATGGGAACGCTTTTTACAATTTCATATTGGATTCAGTTGAAAAATGGGATTGATGTAAAAGCCTTTATTGATGAGCTCAGAACCCGTAACGGCAACCTGAATATCATCATAGAAAATTCAGATATTCAGGAAGCGCCGGTTCTATAAATTATCTCGGGTAAAAAATTACTCGCCACGACCAAGCATAAATGCTTTCTTATTCATCTCAAGGAACTGTGGCTTAACAAGTTTTTCGATAGCAGACATCCAGGCTTCTACCGGGAAGTCCATATAGCGCGAAAGGCGCCCCATCAAAACGATGTTTACTGCCTTGCTTGTTCCGGCCTGCTCAGCAAGAGTGAGACAATCCAGTGCATCAACCTTAATGCCAGCCTCCCCCATCTTGCCAACCAAATCCTCAGGATACTCAGCCGCGCCAGTAATTACAGGCATAGGGTCAATCTTCTGAGTATTCACAACAATCTGACCGTCTGCCTTAAGCCATTCTGTATAGCGGGCAGACTCAAGCAGCTCAAAGGAAACAATAAAATCAGCCTCGCCCTTATCAACGATTGGTGAATAAACCTTGTCGCCGTAGCGGACATAAGTTACAACCGAACCGCCGCGCTGGCTCATTCCGTGAACCTCGCTCACCTTTACATCATAGCCCGCATCAAGCAGAACCTGTCCCAAAGTTTTAGACGCAAGCAAAGCCCCCTGACCGCCCACGCCAACAATCATAATATTTTTTACCATAATATTCTCCAATTCATAGAGGAGGGGGAAGTCTCCCCCTGCGCTCCAGCCTCCTCGTCCGTTCGCCTTCGGCTCACTACCTGCGGTGGCTTACGCTACCCTCTCTGCGGGGACACCCCGCAACGCCCCGTTACAGAGCTCCAAACTTACACATCTGACTACAAACACCACATCCAACGCAGAGGGTTGCATCAATCTTAGCCTTGCCGCCCTTCATAGAAATTGCAGGGCAGCCAATCTTCATACACATCTTGCAGCTCTTACACTTGTCCTGATCAACTACCAGCGGCGGATTATGCTTTACTTCCTTAAGAAGTGCACAAGGACGTCGGCTGATGATGAGGCTTGGCTCTGCAACTTCGAGTTCCTCGCGGACAGCCGCTTCGCATTCTGCAATGTTGTAAGGGTCAACTACGCGAACTCTATTGATTCCCATAGCGCGGGCCAGAGCTTCAAGGTCTACGCGGCCAGCAGGGTCACCATAAAGGTTCTTTCCTGTTGTAGGATTCTGCTGATGTCCTGTCATACCAGTGATTGAGTTATCAAGTACAATTACAGTTGAGTTAGACTGATTGTAAGCAATTGTCGCAAGACCGGTCATTCCCGAATGCATAAAGGTTGAATCCCCAATTACAGCAACAGATTTCTTTTCGTTTTCTGCTCCGCCGGCCTTGTTCCAGCCGTGAAGTCCGCTAAAGCTTGCTCCCATACAAAGAGTTACATCCATAGCGCTGAGCGGTGCAACCGAGCCCAAAGTATAACAGCCGATATCACCGAATACAGTAACCTTCAGTTTATTGAGGGCATAGAACATACCGCGGTGAGGGCAGCCTGCACACATAATTGGAGGGCGAACAGGAATCTGAACTCCGTCGAGTTTTTTGCCCTGTGGAAGCTCGCGACCAAAAGCAGCTGCCACAAGATTCTGGCTGAACTCGCCGCAAATTGGGAACATATCTTTTCCGTGGATTTCGCACTTAAGGCCAAGACCGCGGACAAAAGTTTCGATAATAGGATCAAGCTCTTCAACAACAATCAGTTTTTCAAGACCGTCTGCAAACTTACGAATCATATCAGCAGGAAGAGGATTTACCATACCAAGCTTCAAAATATTTACGCTGTCGCCAAGGACTTCCTTAACATACTGATAGCTTGTAGACGAAGTGATGATACCAACCTTGTCAGACTGTACGGTGGTATCGGTGGTTGAGTAGCCCGCAGGGCGTATCGAAACCACCGCAGCCTTCTCAGCTTTTTCTATTCTATTAATTCCCGAAGTCTCACTCCACTTCTCCAGATCCTTCAGTCTCTGTTCAACAAAAGGATGTCGCTTAATTGCATTGGCTGGAGCCATTACATATTTAGAAATTGTTTTTTCATAAGCCTTGTGCTCAGGTACTGTGCGCTCGGCAGGCTCAGTAATACTCTGACTGTGGGCAACGCGGGTACACATCTTGTACAAAACCGGAGTATCAAACTTCTCACTGATTTCAAAAGCGATTTTAGCAAACTCGCGGGCTTCATCAGCATCAGAAGGCTCAAGCATTGGAACCTTAGAAGCAATTGCGTGATGACGGCTATCCTGTTCGTTCTGAGAAGAATGCATTCCTGGATCATCTGCAACACCGATAACAAGACCAGCATTTACACCTGTATAACTCATTGTATAAAGAGGGTCAGCCGCAACATTAAGACCAACGTGCTTCATACCACAGAAGGCTCTGCGTCCTGCCAGACATGCACCAAAAGCCGACTCAAGAGCAACCTTTTCATTTGGAGCCCATTCACAATAGATTTCCTTAAATCTTGCTGCTTCTTCTGTAATCTCCGTACTAGGAGTTCCCGGATAACTGGAAATAAGCTCACAGCTCGCTTCAAACAAACCACGAGCGGCTGCCGCATTTCCTAACATAAGTTGTTTCATTGTTTTCCCTTATAAAATATAAAATGATTTTTAAGTGAGAATACAATTTTACAGCGATTTTAAAGAATGGTAAAGACAAGATAATACAGGGCCTCCGCATTATAAACAAAAATCCGAATTTTTGGCCCCAGTCACGGTTGCGTGATTCAAAACCACGCAATAATGCGGAAGCCCTGCAAGATAATACTACAATTTAATTTTACTAAAGTTTTTAATTGACACTTAATACGCCATAGAATATACTCAAACAAAGGTATAGGCAATGGAGCGTTCCAAGACTATAGAAAAAATACTACCAGCATTCGAGCGGTATTACACAATAAAAAAAGATGAAGTTACACAGCCTTTTTGTGCAGAAGCTGAATTCCGCTCACACAATGAGCAGTATTTTCTTGTGCGCTCAGCTCATATTGCAGATCTTGATTCAAATGAATTCGTTTTTTTTGCAGATTGCGAAGAACTTACAGAAGAACTTCTTTCTGATTTTGTAACCACTACCTGGGAAACAGGTCTTTCCCGGGTACGCCCACATTCAGGACACCGCAATTCCGACATCTCCCTTATTATCTTTACTGAAAAAATCTCAGACGAAGTCAAAATTAAAATCAAAAAAACAAAGCTTTACAAATCATATAAATTCAGTTTTCACGGCTGGAGCAATTTTAAGCTTGCCGTCTGCAGTCTTTCCGAAATGACAGCATATTCAAATCGTCATGGAAAAGATTTTGCAAAGCTTATTATAAAGAATATAAAAAATCCGTGATGGTTTTTTATCGAGGACTTATTACAAGCCCTCAAAACGACGGAGCAAGGCTTTAAGCGTCAGCATGCTTTGCCCCGTCGTATATATTGTTAACGAATTTACGAGGAGGTAAGTTCAAATGACAGCATTATTAATCATTATTGCTGCAATTGTTTTGCTTCTGGCCGGCTATGTTTTTTATGGCTCATGGCTTGCAAAACAGTGGGGAATTGACCCTACAAGAAAAACACCGGCTAACGAAAAAACTGACGGTGTAGATTACGTTCCTGCAAAGCCTGCCGTCTTGATGGGACATCACTTCTCATCTATCGCAGGTGCAGGTCCTATTAACGGCCCTATTCAGGCTGCAGTTTTCGGATGGGTTCCAGTATTCCTGTGGTGTGTTGTCGGAGGTATTTTCTTCGGCGGTCTTCAGGACTTTGGCTCTCTTTTTGCTTCACTCCGCCACGACGGAAAATCTGTTGGTGAAATTATTAAGTCTTCTATGGGCTCAAGAGCAAAGAAGCTTTTCATCATTTTTGCTCTTCTCGTACTTATTCTTGTAATTGCATCTTTCGTAAATGTTGTAGCAGGAACTTTCTTTACTGCTGCAGACGCTGTTAAGACTTTCGGATTTGTTACTAACCCAACTGGTGCTCAGTCTACAGCTATGATTTCTCTTTTGTTCATTGTACTTGCCATCGTATACGGAATTCTTACAAACAAGTGTGGTCTTAAGACTCTTCCAGCTACAATCATTGGTATTGCAGGAATCGTTCTTATCACAATTCTTGGTTTGAAAGTTGGTTTCGCAATGACACGTACTGCATGGATTGTATTCATCGGTATCTATATTGCAGTTGCTTCTCTTGTTCCTGTATGGATTCTTCTTCAGCCACGCGATTACCTTTCATCATTCCTTCTTTACGCTATGATGGCTCTTGCTTTGATTGGTATCGTAGCTTCTGCTATCACTGGCAATGCAACCTTCAACATTCCTGCATTCACAGGATGGAAAACCGGTCTCGGAACTATGTTCCCTGCTTTGTTCATCACAGTAGCTTGTGGTGCATGTTCTGGTTTCCACTCATTGATTTCTACAGGTACTTCTTCTAAGCAGCTCGATAACGAAAAAAATGCAAAGGCTATCGGTTACGGTTCAATGCTTATTGAATCTGCACTTGGTATCATTTCTTTGATTGCTGTTGGTATGGTATTCGAAAAATATAAGACTGGCGGATTCGGCTCTCCATCTGCAGCCTTTGGTGCAGGTCTTGCAGTTCTCTTTGGAAAAGAAGGTTCTGGTGTTTATAACACAATCTATGCTCTTCTTACTCTTGCAGTTTCTGTATTTGCTTTGACCTCTCTTGATACTGGTACGCGTTTGAGCCGCTTCATGTTCTCTGAACTCTTCCTTAAGGAAGGAGAAGCAAGCTGGAAAGACGTTAAGGGAATCCGCAAGCTTCTTGCTAACCCATTGTTCGGTACAGGACTTATGGTTCTTATTGGTTGTATCCTTGGTGGTCTTAAGCTTTCTGCAATCTGGGGACTCTTTGGTGCTGCTAACCAGCTGCTCGCAGGTATTGCTTTGATGGCAGTTGCTGCATGGCTTGGTAATGCAGGCAAGAACAACAAGATGTTCTTCATTCCAATGATTTTCATGCTTGCTGCTACATTAACTTCACTTGTTCTTACTATTGTTAAGAAGATTGGAGCTATGGCTGCTGGTGCACAGGGTGCATTCTTCTGGGGCAACTGGTTCCAGTTGATTTTCGCTCTTGCTATGGCAGTACTCGCTGTTATCCTTGTTATTGAAGGAGTACAGACATTTACTAAGCAGGCTAAGAAAGCCTAAAATCGAAAATCCGTTATAAATGGCTCAGAGGCAAGCTGTGCTTGCCGACTTTATAATAAATAAAAAATCCGGGTGCTCCCGTAAAAAATTGTTGCCCACGGATTATATGGTAAAGCTAAAAATTGCTTCCGCAATTTTCTTAACGCTTTGCTATATAACACCGGCCGCCAGCGGCCTTACACATGTTGTCGACAGGCATTTTTTACTACGCATCCGGATTTTTTTATTTATTTCCAGTTATTTTTTACGTTAGCAAAATCGAAGCCGTGTAACGTTAGATTCTTAAGATTTACGCGAACGTTGAGCTTACAGTCTTCAACTGTTCAATAATGCTGATTTTCTGAGGGCAGTGACCTTCGCAATTACCACAGCCAACGCATTCAGCAGGATTTCCAGACTTTTTAAGCTCTTCGTTATAGTGCCACTTGTAAGAAGCAACTCCATAACGTTTTGATTCATTATAAAGCTCAAACATGCGCGGAATATTAATATTCTGAGGACAGCCTCCGTTAGTCTCATCTACGCAGTAACGGCAGCCTGTACACGGAATTGCGATTGTAGATTTAATAAGATCCGCAGCTTTTTGAACACAAGCCTGTTCTTCTGCATTGAGCGGAACAAAATCTTTCATGTAGCTCATGTTGTCTTTCAGCTGTTCCATATTGCTCATACCGCTAAGTACAACAAGAATATTATCCATGCTTGCACAGTAGCGGACAGCCCAGCTTGCAACACTTGCCTTTGGATTGTAATCAGTAAAAATCTTTTTTGCATCCGGCATAATATTTGCAAGGCTGCCACCCTTAATTGGCTCCATTACAGAAACAGGAATTCCATAACGTTTACAGATTTCGTAACACTTGCGGCTCTGAACATTGTCACTTTCCCAGTCAATATAATTTATCTGCAGCTGAACAAGTTCAACTTCCGGGTGCTTACTCAACATCATTTCCAAAGCCTCTGCAGAATCATGAAAGCTGAAACCAGGATGCTTGATTTTTCCTTCCTTCTTCATTTTCTGCATCCATTCAAAGGCACCAAGTTTTTCTGCAGTTGCAAAAACTTCACGATTCAAAGCATGCAAAAAATAATAATCAAAATATTCTACACCACATTTTTTCAACTGTTCGTCAAAAGTTTTCTGAAGGTCAGCCGGGTCTGTTTTTCCCCAGAGCGGCATTTTACTAACAACCTGAAATTTTTCACGCGGATATCTTTTTGCAACAAGTTCACCAAATACACGCTCAGAAAATCCGCCATGATATACCCATGCAGTATCAAAATAAGAAAAACCTTCTGCCATGTAAGCATCAATCATTTCACGAGTCTTTTCCAGATCAATGTTGCCCCAAGTTTTATCTTCCGAATAAGGAAGTCTCATTAAACCAAAGCCGAGTTTCTTCAAAATATGCTCCTATAAAATTTGTAAGGAGGGGAAAGTCTCCCCCTCGCTCCAGCCCTGGTAGTTTCGACAAGCTCAACCACCAGGTCTTACGCTACCCTCTCGCCTAAGGGCTGCTGCCCTTAAGAACCTGCTTCCATTATAAGTGAGAAATTATTATTCGTGTTGTAAAAAATGATACTTAAATTGTAAGAAAACAAAAAAAATATTATTGAGCTATTGTCATAAACGGGCTGTTATTTTCTTAAGAAATGCAGTACAACCTTCCATTATATCATCATAAGTCTGGTCAAAATTGCCTGTATACCAGGGATCTGCAATATCTCGAGTTTTACCTGCAAAAGATAAAAGCCGAACGATTTTATGCTGATCATCAGGTTCCCACCAGCGGTTCATGTAGTAAACATTCTCGTCGTCCATGGCAACAAGATAATCATATTTGTCGTAATCGGCATTGGTAATCTGGCGGGCAGCGCGGCGGGTAAAAGGAATTCCCATTTCGCGAAGTTTTGTGCGGGTGCCATAGTGAATGTCATTCCCGATTTCTTCGCGGCTGGTTGCGGCAGATTCAATTAAAAACTCGTGCTCAAGGCCTGCTCGTCGCACGAGTTCTTTCATAACAAACTCTGCCATTGGGGAACGGCAAATGTTCCCGTGGCAGACAAATAATATTTTAGTCATTACAGTGTTGCGAGTGTGCGGTCAATTCTTGCAAGAGCACGCTCTTTTCCAAGAACTGAAATAGAACCAATAAGTGGAGGAGAAACGCGGCTGCCTGTAACAGCCATACGGATTGGCATCATAAAGTCACCGAGTTTAATTCCAAGCTCTTCAGCCTTGGCCTTTGCAAACTCTTCTGCTCCCTCGTGGTCAAGCTCAAATACCTTGCCAACAAATTCTTTTGCAGCTTCCAGAACTTCCTTAGTCTTTGCAGCATCAATGCGCTTTGGAATAATCTGATCAGCAGGAGGAACTGCAGGCTCTGTAAACATAAAGTGAACCATTTCTGCAGCTTCTGTAAGGAACTTAAGACGTTCCTGAATAAGAGGCATAAGACCAAGCAGTGTTTTTTCAACATCTTCTGAACTCATGTTCATGCTCTTGTCTACACAGTAAGGCTTTCCGTCTTCGCCCATTGCAACACCTGAGAACTCTGGACCAACATTTGGTTTTGGCTGTGGGTTTTCAGGATTGATTTCGAGAAGGGCATCGCCTGTTCCTGTAATAAATGGAAGGGTCCACTTGTAGAGCTCTTCTGTTGAAAGCTGGCGGATATAGTTTCCGTTGTAGTACTCAAGTTTTTTATAGTCGAATACAGCAGGAGCCTTGTTAAGGTGCTCAAGCTTAAAAGCCTTTGCAAGCTCTTCGAGAGTATAGAACTCTTTTCCTTCTTCGTAAGAACAGCCAAGCATTGCAACATAGTTTACAATTGCCTGTGGAAGGTAGCCGCGGGCACGGAACTCGTTCAAGCTTGTAGAACCGTGTCGTTTAGAAAGCTTCTTTCCGTCTGAACCATTTACCATTGGAAGGTGACAGAACTCAGGATGCTCCCAGCCGAAAGCACGGTACATCTGAACGTGGAGTGGAGTTGAAGGAATCCATTCCTGAGCGCGCATAACGTGGCTGATTTTCATAAAGTGGTCATCAACAATGTTAGCAAGGTGATAAGTTGGAAAGCCGTCAGACTTAAGCAAAACCGGGTCCGGAGAAATATCTTCGTTCTTCCATACGATGTCGCCAAGAAGGTGGTCAGAAAATTTTGTTTCTCCTTCCATTGGAACCTTAAGACGGATTACGTATGGCTTACCTGCGTCGAGATTAGCCTTTACTTCTTCCGGAGTAAGGTGACGGCAGTTGCGGTCGTAACCAGGAGCCATCTTATTTTCTGTCTGAATTTTTCTGATGCGGTCGAGGCGTTCTGCATCACAGAAGCAGTAGTAAGCCTCTCCCTTTTCTACGAGTTCATAAGCGTATTTCTTATAAAGTTCAAAACGCTCACTCTGAACATAAGGACCGTATTCGCCGCCCTTAGAACCGCCTTCATCCCAGTCGATTCCAAGCCATGCCATTGTATCATAAAGATTCTGAACATATTTTTCGTCGTAACGGGTACGGTCTGTATCTTCGAGACGCAGAATAAATTTTCCGTTTTGAGAACGTGCAAAAAGATAATTAAAAAGCGCAGTGCGAACACCACCAATGTGCTGCATTCCAGTTGGGGACGGCGCATAACGTACACGAACTTCTTTGTCTGCCATAAATAAAACCTCATTTGAAAATATTATTTGAAGACATATTATAGTAATAAAAGCCGGTTTATACAATCATACACAATAAAACTCACAGGGTCTCCGCATTATAAACAAAAATCCGATTTTTTGGCTCCCAGTCACGGTTGCGTGATTCAAAACCGCGCAATAATGCGGAAGCCCTGATAAAACTCAAGAAGGAATCAAATACAGGTAAAAAATAACAACATGTTATAAATAAATTTAATTCTTTTCAGATTTTAAATATCAGTTTATAATGAAAAATAATATATTAAAAAAAACATGCTCAATTTTTCGTAAAAGGAGATGTATTAAAATATGGCTTCAAAAAATTTCAACGGTATAAATATACCATGGTATGGCTATTTCTTTCTTTTTTTAGTCTATACTTCAACATTTATCGTAATGATTCCTATTTCTCTTCTTTCAGGCTTGTTCCAATTAACAGAAATGGGAATCGTTTTTGCTAATCCTATAGTAAATCTAACTGTAGTATTAATCGTTTTAATTGCCGGTTTTATGGTCTTTACAGAACATAAAGCTATAAACAATTATAACGGAACTCCTGAAGGTGCTGTAAAGCTTAATTCAAAACTAAAGCTTTTAGCAACACTGAACATTGTAATTCCTATTGTTTCAATGCTGGCGCTTGCAATGGTAATTTTGTGTGCATTGAAAAGAGCTGGAATCCATCTGGTTTCATTTCAGGGACACAAGCCGACAGTATTTATCATTGCAATGCTTTTAGGAAGTCTTTTTGACGTTGGTCTTTTGTTCTATATTCTTCAAATAAGAATAATTGAAAACAGACTTTCTGTTGTTCCTTTTGACAAGAAAGGTATGACTTTGAATATAACTCAGAGAAACGTACTTACTCTTTCATTCGCTTTGCTTGGTTGTTTCTGTCTTATCCTTATAACTCTGAACCCTGCAAATTTAAGTGCCGGAACAACAGCTCTTTATGAGCGTCTCAGTCCTATTGCTACCTATTGTTTTATTTATTTTGCAACTGCAGCCTTTCTGCTTACGGATGATATTAAACAATGTCTTCGCCAGATTTCTGCTATTACAGATGCACTTTCTGAAAAAGATTATACTGTAGAAGATAAACGCCCTACAAACCGCAGTGAGCTTGGTATCATTATTCAGGGAATAAATTCATTTAAGACATCTGCAGCAGACATTCTTGTTCAGATTGGTAATTCCACAAAAAAAACTACTAATCAATCAGATGATCTTGTTCACAACATGGATTTAACAAAAAACAATATTGCAAGCATCGTTGACTCTCTGGACAGCATCAAGCATGAAATTGAGAATCAGTCAGCAGGTGTTGAAGAATCTAACTCGGCAATCGAACAGATTATGGGTAACATCCGCTCACTCAACTCTTCTATTGAATCACAGGCTTCTGGTGTAACACAGTCTTCTGCAGCAGTAGAAGAAATGGTAGCAAATATTGTAAGTGTAACTCAGATTCTTGAAAAGAATAATCAGGTTGTAAATATGCTTACAAATGCCGCAGAAAAGGGGCAGCAGCAGGTTAAAGCAGCCGTAAAAACTGCAGATACTGTACTTCAGCAGTCTGAAGGTATTTTACAGGCATCAAGCATAATTCAAAATATTGCCAGCCGAACAAACCTTCTTGCTATGAACGCCGCAATTGAGTCTGCACATGCAGGTGAAGCAGGAAAGGGATTTGCTGTAGTTGCCGAAGAAATTCGTAAACTCGCTGAACAGTCTGGAGACCAGAGTAAAGCAATCGACGAAAATCTTCGTTCTCTTTCAGAAGCAATTGGTGGTATTTCTACTGATATTAATCTGGTTCAGTCAGCCTTCGAAAACATCTATGACCTTACTAACAAAGTTCGTGAACAGGAAACTGTTATTGCAAATGCTATGGAAGAACAGAACTCTGGTAACCAGCAGGTACTTGAAGCAATGCGTGCAATCAGTGATTCTACTTCAGAAGTAAAAGATGGTTCTGCAGAAATGCTTGTTGGTGGTGAACAGATTCTTAAGGAAATGAAGAACCTTACAGAAGTAACACAAGTTATTTCTGACAACATGAATCAGATTAACGACTTCTCACAGCAGATTTCTGACGCAATTACTATAACAACAGCTTCAACAAACAGTACACAGGAAAATCTGCAGCATCTTATGAAGGCATTGAGTACTTTCAAGTTGAATAAAGATTAAATATAGAATATCTCTTTTATAATGATAAAAACACGGCTTTTCGCCGTGTTTTTTTTTGTCTTATATGCTATAATAAACCTCTCTGGAGGCATTATAAAATGGCAGATTATCACGAATTTCCACCTGCGCCAGAAGGCACCCCTGTAGCAAATTTCGTACACCTTCACGTCCACTCAGACTATTCTCTACTGGACTCCTGTGCCACTTTAGACAAGCTTGTTGCAAAAGCAAAAAGCCTTAATATGCCTGCCCTCGCTCTTACCGACCACGGAAACATGTTCGGAGCCCTCAACTTTGAAAAGCTCTGCCATGTAAACGGAATCAATCCTATTGTTGGTGAAGAGTTTTATGTTGCCTACGGAAGTCACTACGAAAAAGAAGACGTTCCTTACAGCCATAAGGGAGAAGAAGGAGACCGTAAGGCCCACTACTTTCACCTGATTCTGCTCTGCGAAAATCAGAAAGGTTATGAAAATATGTGCTGGCTTTCCAGCCGCGCCTTCTGTGATGAAAATGCCCTTTATTATGGTAAGCCTCGTATAGACTTTGAACTTCTTGAACAGTATCACGAAGGAATCATCTGCTGCTCGGCCTGTATTCAGGGAGAGCTTCCCCAAATGCTGCTTGCCGGAATGGATAAGGAAGCCGAAGAACTTGCCTTAAAATACAGTAAGCTTTTTGGTCCTGACCATTATTATATAGAAATCCAGGACCACGGAATCCCAGAACAGAAAGTAGTTGCTGAAAAACTGATTGCACTTGCTCATAAATTAAACATTCCGCTGGTTGCTACAAACGATGTTCACTATGTAGAAAAAGAAGACGCCATTGCCCAGGATGCCCTGCGCTGCATCGGATTTAAAAATCTGCTGCACGAAAAGCATGCCAAAATGGGCGGCGACATGGATCTGGATAACTGGTATTTCAAGACCGAAGAAGAAATGCGAGCTCTCTTTCCTCAGTGCCCGGAAGCCTTTGATAACACAATCAAGATTGCCAACATGTGTAATCTTACAATCAAGCAGTATACAACGCCAGAACTCAAGGAATGTCTGCCCCGCTTTGAACTTCCAAAAGAATTCCGTACCCACGGCGACGACTATCAGAGCGACCAGAACGACTATGTAAAATATCTTGTAGAAGAAGGACTTAAAAAACGCTACAAGGAAATTACTCCTGAAATCCGTGAGCGTGCCGACTACGAAATGAACACAATTTTCAGCATGGGATTTTCCGGCTACTTCCTTATCGTCTGGGAGTTCATCAACTGGTCAAAATCAACTTACGACAATGTAAACAAAAGGCCAAAGCCTTATATTCCGATTGGACCGGGCCGTGGTTCTGGTGCAGGTTCTCTTGTAGCCTACGCCATGACAATTACCGATATCGACCCCTTCAGATATGGTTTGATTTTTGAGCGATTCTTAAACCCAGAACGTGTATCCATGCCGGATTTCGACGTTGATATGGACTTCGACTATCGCCAGGATATCATCCAACATACGCGCGATTTGTATGGTGATGCAAACGTTGGGCATATTGTTACTTTTGGTACACTTAAACCTAAAAACTGTATTGCCGATGTTGGCCGTATTTTGAACATTCCTCTAAATGAAGTTGCAATGCTCAAAAAATGTATTCCAGATAATCCTAAGGCAAAACTCAAAGATGCTTTCAGTGAACCAACAGAAAAAATGCCTGATGGCGGTCAGCTTATTCCCTACAAGGATGATCCGCGCTATCAGGAGCTTTTTGACCTTGCCTTCAGACTTGAAGGTGTAAAACGAAACACTGGTTTGCATGCTTCCGGTATGGTAATTGGTCTTACCCCTCTTCCAGACTGGGCTCCGGTTTTTAAGGATCCTAAAACTGGTGAAGTTGGCGTTCAGTACACAATGGATATTATTGAGCCTTGTGGACTTGTAAAGTTTGACTACCTTGGACTTAAAACACTTTCTCTGATTCGTTATGCAGAAGCGATTATAAACAAACACCGTCCTACAGGAACTCCAGAGTTTATTACAGCAAATGTCAGTGAAACTGATGAAAAAACCTTTGACCTTTTCTGCCGTGGCGACTCTGTCGCAGTATTCCAGTTTGAATCTCCTGGTATGCAGAAAATCCTGCGCGAATGTAAACCACGTACAATCGAAGAGCTTGTTGCCTTGAACGCACTTTATCGTCCGGGTCCGCTCGACTATATTCCAAAATACATTGAAGGTAAATGGAAGCCTGAAACTATTGAATATCCGGATCCGTCGCTTGAAAATCTTTTGAAAGAAACCTATGGCGTTATGGTTTACCAGGAACAGGTTATGAAAGTTGCCCAGATTATTTCAGGCTTCTCTCTTGGTGGTGCAGATATGCTTCGCCGTGCCATGGGTAAGAAAAAGCTCGACGTTCTTATGAAAAAGAAAGAAGAGTTTATTGCCGGTGCTGTTAAAAACGGACACACAGAGGAACATGCAGGTGAAATCTTTGAAATCATGATTCCATTTGCCGGCTACGGATTCAATAAATCTCATGCAGCGGCTTACTCTGTTCTTGCTTACCGCACAGGCTGGCTTAAGGCTCACTACCCGGCTGAGTTCATGGCAGCCAACCTTACAAACGAAATCACTTCTACAGATGGACTTCCTTTCTATATTGAAGAAGCCCGAAAAATGGGAGTTCCCGTAGATGCTCCTGACGTAAACCGTTCTGATATTATTTTTGACGTTGTAGACGGCCGTATTGTCTTTGGCCTAAAAGGAATCAAGGGTATGGGTGAGGCCGCAGCTCAGGTTATTGTAAATGAGCGCGAAAAGAACGGTCCGTATAAATCTTTCATGGACTTTATAAAACGAGTCTGTGCTATTGTTGAAAAAGACGAAGACGGTCGTGAAAAGACATTCATCAATAAAAAAGCAATCGAAGTTCTTATCAAAACCGGTGCCTTTGACCATCTTAAGGAAAAAGATGGAACAACCCTCAACCGCCCGACACTTCTTGCCAATATGGAAGCAGCTCTCGACTACGTTTCTGATTATCTTGAAGATCAGAAAAAAGGTCAGGGAGACTTGTTCGGCGACCTTGCAGATGAGGAAAAGAATTTTACAGACTTCCAGTATAGAATTATTCCGGATGTTCCTCAGATGGAACTTCTTAATATGGAAAAAGAGTGCATAGGTTGTTACGTAAGCGGACACCCTCTGGATTCTTACCGCAAGGCAATAGAAAGAGCTGTTACTGTAAGAGCCGGAAACATAAACCGCATTGCCGAAGAAAGCAAGGCAGAAAAAGCTGCTCTCGAAGCAAGCGGATTAAAACCATGGCAAATGCGCGATTCCGGAAAATCTTACGTAGCACTGGGAATGATTTCCGGAATTCACGAAATTGTTACCAAAAAAGGTGCCCGAATGGCTTTTGCAAAGCTAAATGATATGGATGGTCAGATTGACCTTACCTTCTTCCCTAAAACCTGGGAAACAATGAAAACCCAGCTTCAGGATGCCGAAGTTTATGCTTTCCGCGGAAAAGTTGATGGCAGTCGTGATACACCTTCTTTGATTGTTGATTCTATTGAAGATGTACAGCAGATGGAAACTCATTCTGCCCAGGCGGTTCATATCCGGCTGGACACAAATTTCAATTCCGAGCCTGCAATTGCACAATTAAAAGATTTTTTATTTGATAAAATGGGTAAATGTTCAGTATATTTTCATATAGACACAGGAAATAATCCTTATGTCGTAAAAGCAAACGACCAGATTTCCGTTAGTGCCGATGAGCAGACCCTTAAGGCATTAAAAGACATCAATTTCGTGCGCGAAGTGTGGACGGAGTAGGCTACAATCGAAAATCCGTTAAAAATCGGGCTGCGACAGCGGGCCGATTTAGGATTATCGCTCGTTCCGCCTCAGAGGCGAGACTACGCGAGCCGACTACAATCGAAGAACCGTTAAAAAACGAGCTGCGACAGCGGGTCGTTTTAGGTTCATCGAAAAAATGGCTCAGAGGCGAGACTATGCGAGCCGACAATGCGATGTTTTTTTCAGGAGGTATTTTTTTATGATACAGACAGTTTTATCTATTCTAGCAGCAATGCTTTCAGTTTATACTCTTTTATGTTTTGTATATATTCTTATGTCCTGGTTACCGGGTGCTAAGTTCACGAGGTTCGGACATATAATGACAGCAATCTGTGAACCATATATGGGGCTCTTCAAAAAACTTGGATTTCTTCGCATAGGAAACATTGATTTTTCACCGATTGTTTCACTTGGAATTCTTTCGCTTGCCTCTGCAATTCTTGGAGGAATTCAGCATACAGGAAGAATCTTCGTCGGCGGAATTCTCGGAACTATCATCAGTTCTATCTGGGGAATTGCTTCATCAATTGGTTTTATTTTTACCCTTTTGACATTTGTCCGCTGGATAGTGCTTCTTATTAATAAAGGAAGAACCTCTTATGATTCAGGCTGGAATCAGGTAGACATGATGCTCAATAAGATTTCTTACAAGATTGCAGGAACCTTTACCAAAAATGGAATAAGTTACCAGACTTCACTTTTAATCTCATGGATTACCCTGCTTGTATTTCTTGGAGTAGGACATATTCTTATTACAATTCTCGTAAACCTCTGTTATAGAATGCCATTTTAATGAAGATTTCTGATATAAAAACCCCGGTTTCTTCAATTTCAGGAATCGGGCCTCAGCTTACAAAAGCCCTGGCAAAAGTAAATGTTTTCACAGTTGGCGACCTGCTGCAATATTATCCTCGAGACTATGAAGACAGGACTCATAAGGTAACTTTCCGTGAGCAGGCCGAAAACCACGGCAAAGTTCATACAGTAGCGCAGGTAATCAGCCACGAATGGTTCGGTTACGGTCGTATGAAAACCTTAAAAATCATTGTAAATGATGGGACAGGCACGGCAGAGCTTATTTGTTTTAACAGAGCCTTTTTGGAAAAGAGCCTTATACCCGGCACAATAATTACAGTCACCGGAAAATTCGAAGTAAAATATGGAAAGCTGCAGAGCACAGCCTTTGAGGCAATAAAACATGCTACGTTGGTTGAGCCTGTTGCCGGCTCACAAGGTGGTTTCGATACACCTGCTCCGCAGTCACTCAACCACCCTATGCCCGACCTCTCTTCTATCGCGCCAAAAGAAAGCGGAATAATCCCGGTTTATCCGCTCACAGAAGGACTCTCTCAGAAGGCCGTAACAAAAGCCGTCTCACAAGCGCTCCAGCAGTACGCGCACGGAATCGAGAACGAGTTGCCTTCTGAACTTATCGAGGCGCGCGGCCTTTTACAAAAACAGGACGCAATCCGCCTTATTCACCGCCCATCAGAAATGTCCCAGGCGGCGGCCGCCCGCCGTACCCTTGTTTACGAAGAGCTCTTTCAATTCCAGTCAATACTTGCAAAGCGTATCTACAACAGAAAAGGTTTTACGGCGAATACAGTGATTGTACCGAAAAGTTCTGTGATTGAGACAAAAAGTACGGTGATTGAGCCTGTCGAAAACACCGCAGCTCTCGATAAATCCACCGGCTCACAGAGTAATTTCGACATCTCTCAATTCACCGATTCTCTCTCTCCTCTCCAGCTGGATTTTTTCAATTCTCTTCCATTTCCTCTTACAGATGACCAGCGCAAGGTAATCTACGAAATGGATGCAGAAATAGACCGCAGCTACACTGAAAGGGAACGTGTGCTAAACCAGATGGACCGGGGTCTGCCGCCACCAAGCACGCCGGTTTTTACAATGGCAAGGCTTTTACAGGGCGATGTAGGTTCTGGAAAAACTCTTGTTTCACTTTTTCTCTGCCTCAGAATCATCAGCTGGAAAGGTCAGTGTGCCTTTATGGCTCCTACAGAAATTCTTGCACGCCAGCACGCAGAAACTACTGCAAAACTACTGACTCCGCTTGGAGTCCGCACTGCCTTTCTTACAGGAAATCTCCGCGCAAAAGGACGTAATCAGCTGCTAAAAGCCCTTAAGGATGGCGAAATTGATATCGTTGTTGGAACTCACGCACTTTTTTCTGCAAACGTAGAGTACAAAGATATGAAATTAGCCGTAATTGATGAGCAGCATCGTTTTGGAGTTCTTCAGCGACAGGCAATAATCGAAAAAGGACGGCAGACTGTTGGTTCAACAAGTTCTGCCACCGGAGCCTTTACCTTTGAACCAAATCTTCTTATGATGAGTGCAACTCCTATTCCTCAAAGTCTTGCCCTTACCGTTTTTGGCGATCTTGATATTTCTTCGATTCACACAATGCCCGCTGGCCGCAAGCCGATTACTACCTACCTCGTAAAAGAGGGCAACGAAATGAATGCCTACGAAGCAGTTAGAAAGGAACTTGAAAAAGGTCATCAGGCTTATTTTGTTTATCCGGCAATTGACAGCGATGAAAATATAAAATCTGCAGAGCGCGTTTTTGCTCATCTGCGAGACCATATTTATCCTCAGTACAACTGTGCCCTTGTTCACAGCAAAATTGACGAAGATGAGCAGGTTAGAATTTTAAGAGATTTTCGGGACGGAAGTATTCAGATTCTGGCCGCTACCACGGTGATTGAAGTAGGTGTCGATGTGCCGAACGCAACCTGTATGGTAATTGAGATGGCAGACCGCTTCGGAATGGCCCAGCTTCACCAGCTCCGCGGGCGTGTAGGTCGCGGAGAAGCCCAGTCCTTCTGCTTTTTGATATACAGTAAGGATATAACGGAAACCGGAATTGAACGAATGAAGGCTCTGAGGCAGAGTACTGACGGATTTTTTATTGCCGAGCAGGATCTCAAAACCCGCGGTCCTGGAGAACTCAATGGCACAGTGCAGGCAGGTGAGCTTGGCTTCCATCTTGCAGATTTCTCCCGCGACATGAAAATAATGGAATTGGCTCGAAATGATGCGATTTCATACATTGCAACTCAAAACGTGTCAAAATAACTCAAAATAACTCAGTAACAAAATCACTGCATCAAAATGACACAGTTTAATATCCGTCATTCCGAACTTGTTTCGGAATCTACCAGATAAGATCCTGAAACAAGTTCAGGATGACCGGTTTTTTAGTAAAAAAAAAACTTTTTCTACAAATTTCATCTTTTTTTAGTTGATATTTTTTACTTGGCACAATACTTGCTATATATTTAGTGTATAAGGAGATTATGCCATGACAAACGATGAAAACATTCTTGCTATGTACCTCAAAGAAATCAACAAGATTCCTATGATTTCTCATGAAGAAGAAGTTGAGCTTGCACAGAAAGCTCAGGCTGGCGATACAGTTGCAAAAAATAAACTTGTAAATGCTAATCTCCGCTTTGTAGTAAATGTTGCAAAGAAATATCAGAATCACGGACTTGATCTTACAGACTTGATAAGCGAAGGAAATATCGGGCTTCTTACAGCTGTTGAAAAGTTCGATGTAACAAAAGGATATCATTTCATTTCTTATGCTGTATGGTGGGTTCGCCAGAGCATTCTTAAGGCTATCTGCGAAAAGAGCCGTGCTATCCGTCTGCCTCTTAACCGCGCCAATGAGCTTGTTCAGATTGAACATGCACGCAAGGTTGTTGGAACTAAGAAAACAGAGCAGCAGGAATACGAAGAAATCGGTGCTATGCTCAATATGGATGCAAGCCATGTTCGTGATATGATTAATATCAGCCGTGAAATGATTAGTCTTGATGCAGAAACAAATGATTCTGATAACGGCCGTTCTAAAGTTTCAGACTTCTTCGAAGACAATGCTTATGACCGTCCGGAAGAAAAGGCTATCGAAAAATCTATGCACGAAGAAATTGACGGTGTAATCAATACTCTTCGTCCTAACGAAGCACGTGTTATCCGCATGCGCTATGGTCTCAACGGTGCAAAACCTATGTCACTTAAAGAAGTTGGCGAAGAATGCTCTCTTACAAAAGAAAGAATCCGCCAGATCGAAAAACACGCAATTATCCGTTTGCAGCACCCTACCCGTGCCCGCAGACTTGAAGCATACGTAGCGTAAAAATACAAAGGTTATATAAAAAGGGGCTGTCCAAAAAGAAATGGACAGCCCCTTTTTGTTTGCAGTAATTATATTTAGGCTTTTACCGGGATTCCACAATCTTTGTGTTCATTTTCCCAATTCTGAGCAAGTCTCAAAATCTTTTTCTCACTGAACATAGCTCCGGCAAACTGCATACCAATTGGCATACCATCTGCACTTGTACGTCCGGCTGGAACATTGATTGAAGGAATGCGGGCAAGGTTTACGAAAGTTGTATAAAGGTCTGAGAGGTACATCTCAAGCGGATTATCAACTTTAGAACCAAGCTTGAATGCAGCAGTAGGACATGTTGGACACAAAATTATGTCGTACTTGTCGAATACGGCTGCAACCTCGCGCTGAATACGGGCACGAACTGTCATACCCTTTTTATAAGTGTCTCCTGAGAACTGCTCAGAAAGAACATAGTTTCCGATTACTATACGGCGTTTTACTTCAGGGCCAAAACCTTCTGAACGTGTTTCAACATAAAGTTCATCGTAGCCCTGACCATTGTCTACACGACGGCCATAGCGGATACCATCAAAACGGCTGAGGTTTGAAGCTGCTTCAGAAAGAGCAATTACATAGTAAGCGGCAATTGAAGCATCAAGAATCGGAAGGTCAACTTCTTCTACTGTGGCTCCCTTATCTGTAAACCATTTACGTGTTTCTTCAAAGCATTTTACAACATCAGGATCTGCACCTTCTGTTTTAAGGAACTGTTTTGGAATCGCAATTTTGAGAGCTTTGAACTCTGCATCTGTAAGAGCTTCGAGTTTGCTCAAAGTTTTTCCTTCAGGCAAATCTGCAGAAGTGTCATCATACATATCTACGCCGCACATAAGGCTGAGAGGTTCAGCAATATCTGCAGGAGTGTGACCGAGAATACCAACCTGATCCAGAGAAGAACCGTATGCAACGATTCCCCAGCGGCTGAGAACTCCATAAGTTGTCTTAAGACCATAGATTCCACAGTAGCTTGCAGGGAGGCGAACTGAACCACCGGTTTCTGTACCAAGACCAAAGAGTGCCTGGTTTGCAGCAACAGCGGCAGCAGAACCACCAGAAGAACCACCAGATACAAACTCTCGGTTAATAGGATTACGGGTTGGGCCGTAACATGAGTATTCTGTAGAAGAACCCATTGCAAACTCATCCTGATTACAGCGTCCAAGAGGAATTGCACCTGCCTTTTCCAATCGGTCAATTACAGTTGCGTTATAAGGAGCAACATAGCCTTCGAGGATTTTTGAAGCACAGGTAAGGCGGTGGCCTTTTGAGTTCATGTTATCTTTTAATGCAAATGGAATTCCAAGCAAAGGTTTTTCTGCAAAAAGCTTATCCAGAGCATCGCCGCCTGCAGCACGTGCTGCGGCAATTTCCTTGTCGGCAGCAGCAGCTACTTCTGCAGCATCATCGTACATTTCGATAAAAGCATTGAGAGGAATTGGAGCACTCTTATCTTTGTTGAAAGTATCAATTGCATCACGAACAAGTTTTTCGCTGGTAACTTCGCCGGCTTTGAGTGCGTCGCGTGTTTCTTTGATTGTGTAATACATATTAAGCACCCTCCCCGAGTACCTTTGGTACCTGGAAATAGCCGTCCATAAAGTTTTCTGAAACTTTCTTTACGTCGCTGATTTCAAGTCCATCTACTACTGTATCACCACGAAGCTTATCGGCCTCGGTACGTGGATATGCGTCATACGGATTTTCACTATCATCATACTTAGAAAGAATATCAAAATATCCAACAATGTCGTCTACCTGTTTTTTCAATGTCTCCATATTTGTACTTTCCGGAGACAAGCGAGACAAATAAAGTAAGTTCGTAAGTGTCTCTTCATCAATTTCTTTATGCTGTGTTGCCATAATAAATATTATAGTAGAAATTGCAGTTTTAGTGAATATGTATGATTTTTCGTTTCCTTTACAAAGAGGACAAAGGTATTATAAAGAAAGCTGGTTAACACTTTGGCTCCCGGTCACGGCTGCGTGGTACAAAACCGCGCAATAATGCGCTACACGCTTTTTGTTGTATAGAAACTATTGAACCTGCCGCTCTCGCGGCAGCCACAAAAAGAGTGTTTTTGCACCACGCCCCGCTCCCTCGCGCCAACTTTCTGCAATTCCTTTATAATATCTTTTTCCTCTTTGTAAAAACATCGAATACATTTTTACCTTGCCGTAAAAGTATTTCTACTATAATATTTCTTTATGCGTTTAGATTTACTCTTAGAACTTATCGGATATCTTGGCTCACTGCTGGTTATTGTTTCTATGCTGATGACTTCGGTAGTGAAGCTCCGTGTTATTAATACAATCGGAAGTGTAATCTTTTGTGCCTATGCACTGGCAATTCATTCTTATCCTACTGCCGCCATGCAGGTTTGCCTTATCATCATCAATATCATTAATCTTCATAAACTGAATAATACAAAAAAAGAATATGCAGCCGTGGAAATTAATTTTAATGACGGGTTTCTGTCTCATTTTCTTTTTTTAAACAGTAGTGATATCAAAAAATTCTTTCCTGATTTTTCCGCTCCATCACAAAATGACAGAATATTCCTGATTACCTGCGAAGAAATTCCTGCAGGTGTTTTTATTGCTGATAATGACGGGAAAGACAATTTAAACGTAAAACTTGATTATACTACACCAGCTTACCGCGACTGTTCTGCCGGAAAGTTTATGTTTACACATCTTAAGCATCTTGGAATCAAAAAAGTTATAGCAGAAACAAAAATCCCCGCTCATGAAAAATACCTTCATAAAGTCGGCTTTTCACAAGACGGGGATTCAGGTGGCTTTGTAAAGAATCTATAGAGTCTTAGTTACAAATGCCTTACCGGCAACTTCTCCAAGAGTAATATAGGTATGATTTACAGGATCATAAGTAATTGGGCGAAGCTTTGCAGGGTCGATTTTTCCATCTGTAAGAATACTGTCGTCTGCATTTACATTGATGATATTTGAGGTCATGCAACCTGTTGTTGGCTCGTAAGCCAGCATCTCGCATTCGAGGCACATTGGAAGTTCGTTGATTACCGGAGCATCTACAAACTCTGATTTTGTTGCGGTAAAGCCGGCTTTGGCAAATTTATCCGGAACATTGTTTGCAGAAACGCAGCCTACATAATCACATTCTTTTACATGAGCAGCATCTGCCATGCTCACGGTAAAGGCTTTTTTCTTCAAAAGATTTTTTGCAGTTTTGTGACTTGGGTCAATGCAAATTGCAATCTGATTTGTATCGTGAATTCCACCCCAGGCAGCATTCATTGCATCTGGATTTCCATTCTCATCATAAGTTGCAATAATTAATACCGGCATAGGGTACATAAAAGTCTGTTTTCCAAAGTTTGTTCTCATAGCAGTTTTATCCTCCTGATAAAAAACTGCTAAACGGGCATGTAAAGGCTTTAAGCGAAGCGTGTCTTGACATGAACGTATAGCAGTGTGTTAAATTTTCAATTATTATACTATAATTCCCATATAATTACATGAGGTAAAAAATGGAAGTTTCAAACAACTTTTCGCTGGCAGCAGTTTTTTCAGACCACATGGTTTTGCAGAGAAATAAGTGGACTGCAATATTTGGTCAGGCTGAAGACGGAGCCCTTATAGAGGCTTCTCTTTTTGATGGCAAGGATTCTTTGCTTTGCAGAAACTCCTGTATTGCCTCAAATGGTCGCTGGCTTTTACAACTTGAAGCTCAAAGTACACAGACTGGCTGCAAGCTTGTAATTAACTGCGGAAGCGAAAGTAAAAGTTTTTGTGATATTGCAATTGGCGAAGTCTGGCTTGCTGGCGGTCAGAGCAATATGGAGTTTGAACTCCAGAACTGCAAGGAAGGGCCGGCTGAACTTTCTGATGATGAAGCCGGAAAGAATGTTCGCTTTTACTACACAAATAAGATTGGCTGGATGGATGATAAGTTTTTCGAAGCAGAACGCAAGACAGCCTGGCAAACCTGGGAAAGTCCTGCACGCGGCGCCTGGTCTGCAGTGGGGTATTTTTTTGCAAAAAAGCTTGCTGCTGATCTGGACTGCGTAGTTGGTGTAATTGGCTGTAACTGGGGAGGAACTTCGGCAAGTGCCTGGATGCGACGCGAATATCTTGAAGAAGACCGAGATCTGAACACTTACCTCTCTGATTACGCAGAAGCTACCCGCGGTAAATCAATCGAACAACAGTGTAAAGAATTTGATGATTATGAAATAGAAAATGCTGCCTGGCAGGAAAAGTTTTCAAAACTTTGGGAAAAGCAGCCGGGCATCACATGGGCAGAGGCAGAAAAAATTCTGGGAAAGAATCCCTGGCCGGGTCCTGCTTCCTGCAAAAATCCGTATCGCCCGTGCGGACTTTATGATTGTATGATTGCACGAATTTTGCCTTACACTCTCAAAGGCGTGCTCTGGTATCAGGGAGAAAGTGATGACCATAAGCCTGTCTTTTATTACAAGCTTTTCCGTTCACTCATCGATAACTGGCGCACAGACTGGAAGGATGAAAATCTGCCTTTTGTTTTTGTTCAGCTGCCTGTTCACCGTTACGAAGCAGATCCTGATTTCCGTCACTGGTGTATTGTGCGTGAAGGTCAGGCAAAGGTTGCAGCGACAGTTCGTAATGCATGGCTGACAAGTGCTTTTGATTTAGGCCAGTACAGCGATATTCATCCGGTAGCTAAAAAAGTTCTTGCAGAAAGAATGGAAGCAAATGCTCTTGCGAATGTGTACCAGTTGATTCCCTCTGTTGACGCCGCTGCCCCTCAGATTGAAGGATGTTATCCAAATAACAGTCAGGATGAAAATGGTCCAGGAAAACTCGTTCTAACTTTCGCAAATGCTCCACTCGGCTTTGAAGTTCGTGAAGATGAAACCAGATTTGAAGAATATAAAAAGATGGAAGCAAATCAGGGGAATACTGTAAGTTCTGAATTTTCAGGTTTTGAAATAGCTGGCAGCGATGGAGTATGGCATCCGGCAAAGTTTGCTCTTGGCGGTACAGACGGAAAACTGAATACAATAATTTTATGCAGCGATAAAGTTAGCCGGCCGGTAGCCGCCCGCTATGGCTGGTACAACTATGGGCCAGTTACGATTTATGGCAAGAACGGACTTCCTCTGTGCCCATTCAGAATTACGGCAGCCGGAAAAGTTTGCGGTGAGGCTGGTAAATCAGATGACACCGGCCACGCAAAAATCCAGCAGATAATGACGGTATGAGAAAAGAAGAAGCTTCTGTTATGCTGAAACAAAAAACTGTCATACTGAAACAAAAAAATGTCATGCTGAACTTGTTTCAGCATCTAAAAAAAAGATCCCGAACCAAGTTCGGGATGACAGTCCATAAGTTCGGGATGACAGTTCTTTTTACATTTTTCTTATTCTATACATTGGCCGCCCAGCCGGTACCCGGCTCATACTACGACTTTGGCGACGCCACAAAAGACCTGCCGGCTGGTCACGACAAAACCTCGCTGATTATCTACCGGCCGGACAACGTCGGAGTTCTCAATGACATCCGCTGCTTTCTGCGCATCCAGGACGAAGCCGGCCAGGACATCACTTACGACACAAGCCGCATCACAGCCACTTACGAATGGATGAGCACACCGGACATAATCCGTAATTATAAGCACACCTACTTTCTCAGCGGTGGCATGGCCATGCACCTCAAACTCAAAAAAGGCCGCTATAAAATCTCCCTCTACACTCCCGTGGACCAGCAGAACAATTTTGTTTACCCGGAATTAGGAGAAGAAGCGAGGACAGCCCTGCAATCGGGAGTCGTAGAATATTCGCACCCACAGACCTTTCAGTGGGAATCAAATGTTTTCGAATACAACACAGAGAATCCAACAAAGGTAATTTTTGTTACCCCTACCCGCAACGACAACGGCTTTTACAATGGCGGCTGGGTGATAGATTATAAGGACGGAAGAAAACCGTAAACACAAAAGAGCCGCGGCTGGATCTCCTTTACAAAGATATTGACAAATAATTGCAGTGTGTTTTATTTTATAAAAGAAAGGCACCACGCGACAAGCGTCTTGCCTCCCAGTTTGGTGCCTAGTAAACTAGGCTTGTGCCCATCCTGTAGCAGCAAACACAACAGGGTGGGCTATTTTTTTCACTTCTTTTATTTTGAGGCTATTACATCGGCGAGATCGAAGATTGCCTGTTTTTGTATTGAGGTAAAGTTATTTAACTTTGTGATTATTACTTTTTCATTTTTCTCCTGCGACATTAAGAGTCTTCCCCGCAATTCAGTTTGTCAGACCTGTCGTTTTTGAAAAGCTGTTATTGAGTTATTTTCCACTCTTTACCAATTTTAGCTAACTTTTTTTCTTCAACTAAGGATTTTATTATTTTATCAATAAAACTTTTTGGATAATTCAATTTATCAAAAATACCTCTCATTGAAACCTTAGAATTGTCTTTTATCAAAGAAATAATCTCTATTTTACATTCTTCTTCTTTTTCTAATTTAAGTCTATCAAGACTTGCAGAATTAAATTCTATAATTCCATTCCAATTTATAGAACCATCTTTATTGCAAAAGTAATTTGTAAAATCACAGACAAGACGATTAAATGCTTCAGCATAACTTTTGTTGAAAGTTTCTACATATTTTTCAGGGAGATTACCCATAAAAACTATTATTTTCTTATAAAAGTCTGGATCTCCTGTGAGCATCGTCCAAAAATCTTCGCCTGCTACTTCTTCATACGATTTATTAACTGAGGACGTACTTTTCTTTTGTCCGTAACCATAACCTACGACGGGTTCATACCCCATTTTTCCTTGAGAAGCAAGTTTCTTTGCCTTATTAAAATTTTCTTCCTGCCTTTTTTTACTGTCAGCATTAAAAACAGAAGTTCCACTTTTTACAGCAATACAAAATACCTTATTATTTACTTTATCTCTTATTTCTAAATCAATACCCTCTGTAAGTGATTTTGAACCACCAGATGCTGCAATCGCAATCGGTTCGAAGAAGCAATTTCCGAAAATTGTTTCTTCGCTTGAACTAACATATGCTTTAAGAACAGACTCTACAATCTCATCAGCCCTTTGCATAGATTTTGAGCGATAGAGGTATGGATTTTTTGATTTCATTATATCTCGTATTTGAAGTTTATTTAAATTAGCAAGTAAAGCGTTATAAAAATCTGATAAAGCCTTTTCTATTGCATTTTTTACTTCTTTTTCGTCATATTTATTATTAATTATCGTCGTCTTCGCTACCGCCCAATCTTATAGCATCTTGTATTCTGCTATGAACACCTGTCCCCCTAAATCTTTTTGTTTTTATACTACCAGTCGTTTCTGCTGTGGCAATTATTGCTTTCCCAATAGCCTTTGCTAAACCGACAGGAACTGCATTACCTATTTGACGGTATTTTGCAGAAGTCGTTCCTACAAAATTCCAATCTTCAGGAAATTGTTGTAACCTAGCATATTCTTTTATACTAAGTGGTCTATCTTGAGTTGGATGACACATCATAGTTGCTTTTTGTACTGGAGATGTTACAACGGTTGGGGATGGTTGGCTATAACTTAATCGTCTATAAAACCCAACTTTTCCACCGCCTGACGAATAAGCTCCACCCATTGCTTTTTCAAGAATATCTTTAGGCAAATCTTTCCAATTTCCACCTTCTGGAACCATGCGCAAATATTTTAATCGTTCGTCACTAAAGGAAGCACATTCTCCAGGATTATTTTCTAAATCTTTTATAGCATCGCCTGTTGTTTTCCACAGCATTTCTTTGTTCTGGTGCATTTGAAAATTTGTTGGAATCGGTAAAAAAATATCTTCATAATCCCTGCTACCAATCAAGACAAATCTTTCTCTAAACTGTGGTACTCCGTAATTAACAGCATCAAGGATACCGTATACAGTTTTATATTCCAATTTATTAAATTCAGAAAGAATTACATCTAAAACTGTCTTGGGAGAATTTTCATCTAATGGTTTGTCTAAGTTTGATTTTAAAGGAGAAGACATAATACCTTTTACATTTTCCATGATGAAGAATCTAGGGCGTATATAATTTATCATACGGATATAATCCATAAATAAACTTCCTCTTGGGTCGTTTATTCCTAAACGTTTTCCGGCAGTTGAGAATGGCTGACATGGGGGACCACCACAAACAAGAAAAGGTTCTCCTTGTTTTAAGCCAGTTTTATTTAAGATATCTTCTGGTCTTATATTTCTTATATCGCCTAAAACAGCATTTTTCCCATTTGCTTCTATTGTTTTTACACAAGATTCATCAAAGTCTTGGCAAATTCGAATATGTAGACCTGCCTGCTCTAGACCAAGGTCTAGCCCCATTGCACCTGAGAAAAAAGATATTACATCACGATTGGAATCTTGTTTATTCACAACTTTTTAGTATATAAAACATCCTTCTTTTTTTCTACTATACATTACTCTTTTTTTACTATTCCTTCATCATACTCTAAAATGTTACTTGCTCTCCTTTACCACCATTGGTGGTATCTCTATAACAATATTTAAAACCGCAAAACAGCTTGACATGTTTCCTCCCTCCTATTGACAAATTTTTTTATTCTCACTAGATTGAAAACAACACCGACTCGCCGGTGAAAATTCTTTTTTTAAGGAGGTCACTCCCATGGATATCAGTGTAGTGTATTTTGATTTTAAGTGCGGAATGATTCTCCCTCGCACAAAAGAGAATTAGTTCCCACTTAAAATTTCAATCCTCACAAATCGACCGCACGATACCTCGGCGTGTGTATTATTGTTTTCGGCTCGTTACCGAATCGTTACCGCTTATTATTTGTAACTTGAATTATGAACAAACTGAATTTATTTCGTTATTTTAAACGTTACAGTTTTTTGTATCTGATTGCCCTGCTTGCCATGACGGCAGGCACAATGCTGGACCAGGCAGCACCTCTGATTGTTCAGCATATTATTGATGATGTTTTGATTGCAAAGAAGATGGAAGTTTTGAACTTTCTTCTGCTTAGTATTCTTGGAATCGGAGTGGGCCGCTGCATCTTCCAGTACACAAAGGAATATGCCTGCGACTATGCCGGAAGTAAAATTGCAAGTGAAGTCCGCATTAATCTTTTTCAGAAGATTCAAAGCCTTTCTGCAAACTTTTTTGACGGCATAAACTCCGGTGAGCTTATGAGCCGCGTAAAGGACGACGTAGACCGCATCTGGGATATTGCAGCCTTTATGGGAATTCTCATGGCCGAAGTATTTATCCGCACTGTGACCACAATTATTTTTATGGTCCGCATAAACTGGCAGCTGGCCCTGATTCCGATTGTGGGAATGATTGGCTCTGGCGTAATTGCCATTATGATGGAAAAGCAGCTGGATGATTTGTACGGTGCTGTTATGCAGGAAGGTTCGGAGATGAACAACACTGCGGCAGAAAATCTTGCGGGAGTTCGTACGGTTAAAGCTTTTGCACGCGAGGGCTTTGAGATTGCGAAGTTCCATAAACACAACCAGAAGTTTTATGAATTAAACATTGATTTGAGCCGGGTCTTTGTAAAATACAACCCGATGATTCAGACAATTACAAGGCTCCTTTCTGTAATTTCTTTGCTGCTGGGCGGCCTTATTGTAATGAAGGGAAATCCTTTGCAGGGTGGAGCTAAGATGAGCGTGGGTGAGCTGATCGCTTTTACCCAGTATGTTGGCGGGATGATCTGGCCTATGGAAATGCTTGGCTGGCTCACAAACGGTTTTTCGAGTGCCAAGGCAAGCGTGAAACGTCTGAATAAGATTTATGCTGAGCTGCCGGATATTACAGAAAACAGCGAGCTTGCAAAGAACACAGCAGATGACGATGCAGAACTTGCAGATGCAATGTTCTCTCAGTTTGATATTGCCGGGGACATCAGCTTTGAGCATGTAACTTACAGTCCGGTGGTTGAGTGCTCGCGAAGCGAGTGTATCGAAAACACCGCAGAGTCTGATAACAATGTGGTATCGATACGTTCTTCGGACTACTCAACCACCGGCAAAACTGAGACTCGCAAGATTCTCGACGATGTAAGTTTCGACATCAAGGCCGGACAGACTCTGGGAATTATGGGTTCAACCGGTTCGGGTAAGACAACCATCATCAATCTGCTTAAGCGCATGTACGACGTTACAGACGGAAGCATAAAGCTTGATGGAATTGATATCCGCGAATTGCCGCTGCCTACCCTGCGAAGGGCTATCTCTTGTGTTATGCAGGACATCTTTTTGTTCAGCGACACGATTGACGGAAACATCAGACTTGGTGCACGCGAGAGCATTACAACCGCAGAAGTTCGCTCGGCTCTGAATCAGTCGCACGCTTCTGAGTTTGTAGACAAAATGGAAGAAAAAGAAAACACCGTAATTGGTGAGCGCGGCGTTGGCCTTAGTGGCGGACAGAAGCAGCGCATTACAATCGCGCGTGCCCTGGCCCGAAAGACTCCGGTGCTTGTTTTGGACGATTCCACATCTGCACTGGATACAGAAACCGAGCAGGAGATTCAGGGAGTTCTCGCAGAACTTTCCGGCATGACAAAAATCATCATAGCCCACAGAATCAGCGCGGTTCGCAAGGCAGATAAGATTATTGTTCTGGACAAGGGACGGGTTGCCGAGTGCGGCACTCACGAGGAGCTTCTGGCTCTCGGTGGGCTTTATAAGGAGACTTACGATAGTCAGTATTGATAAGCGGTTAGTCGTTAGTTGTTAGTAGTTAGTAGTTAAAAAAAACAACAGCTAACAGCTAAAATTGGAGAAAATTATGAACAGTTATAAAATCGATGAACAGCAGGTGCAGAAGTCTAACTTCGAAACGATGCCACGGCTTTTCCGCTACCTGCTTAAATATAAGAAACGGATTGCGGGAGTTTTTGCGCTCATGGCTTTTGGTACGGCGGTGGACCTGGTGAATCCGCTTTTGAGTGAGAGGGCCATTGACCGTTACATCATTCCGGGCAATGTTGCGGGCCTGATTCGCGTTGTGGCTCTTGGGGCGACCATCAATATTCTTGCGGTGCTGGCAATTAAGCTTCGTATGCTTTTGATGGCTAAGACCAGTAACAAGGTTATTCAGGAATTGCGTCAGGAATTGTACGACCACATTCAGAGTCTGGATCTAGCCTTTTTTGACTCACGTCCGTCCGGAAAAATTCTTGCGCGAATTATCGGTGACTCAAACTCGCTCAAGGACATTATTGAAAATGCCGTTACCACTTTAATTCCGAACCTTGTTACGGTTATTGCGGTAATGGTGATTATGTTCATTAAAAACTGGAAGCTGGCTCTGGCTGCCCTCTGCAGTCTGCCTTTTTTGATTGGCGGAGTTTTTCTGATTTCGATTATGGCAGAAAAGCACTGGAAGGCAAAACGTCAGAAGTCTTCGAATATGAATGCCTTTATCAACGAAGATCTTTCGGGCATTAAGATTATTCAGAGTTTCCGCGCCGAGCAGGAAACTGACAAGACTTTCCAGCAGCTGGTTTGGGATGACCGCCGCGAGTTTCTCCGCGCAGTACGCTGGTGCGACGGCTTTGGTTCCTGGATTGATTTGTGCTGGAGCGTTGGAACCATGTCTTTGTATATGGTAGGAATTAAGCTGCTTGGAATTGAAGGCGTTTCCATTGGAACTTACATTGCCTTTGGAAGCTACGTGGGAATGTTCTGGCAGCCTATTATGAATCTGAGTAACTTTTACAACCAGTTTATTAATGCGGCCAGCGGTGCTGAGCGTATTTTTGAAATTATTGATAAGCAGCCGGTGGTTACCAGCCGCGAGGATGCAGAGCAGATGCCTGCAATCAAGGGGAAGGTTGACTTTAAGAACGTTACCTTCGGTTATAAAGAAGATGTAGATGTTCTTAAAAATGTTGATTTCTCTGTGACCCAGGGCGAAACAATTGCTCTTGTAGGACCTACGGGCGCTGGTAAATCTACGGTAGTTAATCTTGTGAGCCGTTTTTATGATATTAAGGACGGGGCCATCCTGATTGACGGAAAAGACATTCGTAATGTAGAGCTTGCAAGCCTGCGTACCCAGATGGGAATTATGACGCAGGACAACTATATTTTCAGCGGCACAATCCGTGAAAATATTATGTATGGCAAGCTGGATGCGAGTGAAGAAGAAATGCTGGCTGCAAGCCGCGCCGTTCACGCAGATGATTTTATCCGCGAACTGCCGGACGGTTACGACACAAAGCTTACAGCCCGCGGTGGAGAGCTGAGCAACGGACAAAGACAGCTGGTTGCCTTTGCGCGTACCATGCTCAGTAACCCGCGCATTTTGATTCTGGACGAGGCAACTTCCAGTATTGATACTAAGACGGAGCTTCTTGTTCAGAAGGGAATTGCCCAGATGCTCAAGGGCCGCACAAGCTTTGTAATTGCCCACCGCCTTTCAACAATTCAGAATGCAGACCGCATTTTTGTAATTGATAAGGGCGGAATTGTGGAAAGCGGTTCGCCTGCTGAGTTGATGGAAATGAAAGGCGAATATTATAAATTAAGACAAGCACAATTTGCATAATGACACTGTCATTGCCGGACTTGATCCGGCAATCTAGACATCACTGTACTGTCTAGATTCCCGTGTCAAGCACGGGAATGACAACTTATTATCTTAAATTTGACAGTCTTGAACGAAGTTCGTAACAGCGGTTTTTAAGGTTGCGAACTTCATTCAGACTGCTCATAATCTTCGCCGTCATATAAACATCAACAATTCCGCTGTCGAAAAAGAAGTCTGCAAAAGTAGCAAAACCGCCTACACTCATGCTATAGTCACCAGGCATACTGATGCCGCCAAGAACACGCCTGAGTTCCTGAAGCAGGTAATTCACACGATCCATAGAAACCTTAGCATTGCTCAACTTAGAATGCTTAATCAAATCTACAATAAAGCCGCCACCAAGTACGTCTAAAAAACTCCAGTTGCGAGCTGAAGAAAGCTGTCGTTCTGCCTGATCCAGTTCCGCGATAAGCTGATCTGTAAGATTGATTGCCTGATTTACCAGATTTGCCTGAATGTCGTTTGCCATTGGCGTCTCCTAACATTGTTGTCATTCCGAACTTGTTTCGGAATCTCTTGTATTAGATACTGAAACACGTTCAGCATGACTACAAGTAAAGTATACTATTTTTTTTGCTAAAATAAAACAAAAATATGATAAAATATAAAACATGAATTATGAAGAACTAATAAAAACCGCCACTGAAATGACAAAACGCTCGTATGTACCCTACTCTCATTTTCACGTAGGAGCCGCCCTGCTGGACTCAAACGGCAAAGTATGGACCGGCTGTAATATTGAAAACGCCGCCTACGGACCAAGCAACTGTGCAGAACGCACTGCTGTTTTCAAGGCTGTAAGTGAAGGAGCCCGCAGTTTTGAAGCGATTGCTATAGTTGGTGGCCCGGAAGATGAAAATGGTAAAGTTCAGATTCAGGATTTCTGTCCACCATGCGGAGTCTGCCGCCAGGTGCTTTCTGAGTTCTGCGACCGCGAGTTCAAAATCATTCTCGCCAACGGCAATGGAGAACAGAAGGTTTTCACTCTAGCGGAACTGCTTCCGGAGAGTTTTAGTCTTTAGAAAGGGTGGTTTCGATACGCTTCGCTACTCAACCACCGGAGAGGTCGTAAGCTACTCAACCACCGAAGTGGTCGTAAGGCTTTCCGTTTAGCCAGGTTCCTATCAACGTATTATTCTTGTACACAGCCTTGAGCGAGTAGAAGGGATGATTTTCTGCCAGAAAATCGTAAAAGATTTCGTCTGCCTGCCAGTGGGGCAGTTCTTTTAATTTTGAAAGCGGAACCCATTCAAGGTCACCCTCATCGCAGTCGTTTTTGAGAACTCCGCTGAATTTGCGGGCTCGGAAAATGTGCATGAACTCGGTGTATGGAGCCGGGGGCGTTAGGCGCTCGCATTGCTCGCTATCGAGTTTGTCTGTCGCCAAACTCGCGGGGAAATCACAGGGGGTCTTAGGGGCTTTGCCCCTAGGAGAAGGGGTAGCGGACAAGGCAACAAAGCGGAGAGAATCGTCACTGCTTGCAGGGGCGATTCGTGGAGCGACTTGACTTGGGAGCGAGGGGGAGACTTCCCCCACCCCAGTCATATCAATAAACGTAACAATTCCGCAGTACTCAAGATCGGCATGCTCAACAATAAGACCGGTCTCTTCCCTAATCTCCCGCACGGCACAATCTTCAGGCGACTCGCCGTTTTCAAACTTACCGCCTATTCCTATCCATTTATCTTTATTATAATCGTCCTCTTTTTTTGTGCGATGGAGCATGAGATAGCAGCCGTTTTTTTCTATATAACAAAGCGTGGTATTTACAAGTGTTTTCATTTTCTGCATATTTAGATTTTATCGTGTGACGTAATCAGGAGCAAGGCAATTAAGATTTTTTTTGAATTTAGAATATTATATGATATAATTAATTGTTATTTTAACGGAGTTTTATGTCATCAGTTATTCAGTTTTTTGCCGCAAGAAATATTAGACATACTTTTGCTTCTTCTTATAAAAGACGAGATGCCGGCCAGACTACTCCCGCCGACATCGTTCTTTTATTTCTTCTATAAGTAAGTGATGTTCTTTTTGAGGTGTTAAATATTTATGAGAGTTTACTATGCAATTCTTTTTATTCTTTCTCTTTTAGTGGCTGGAATATATGCAGGAATCTGGCGTAAAAGATTTTCTGTTTTTCTTACATTGAACTTTTCCTTTATTCCAATTGTAAATTTGGGTTATTACATTCTTGCCTCCTCACAAACTGTTCCCGAAGCCATTCTTGGTATAAAAATTTCTTATCTAGGAGGCTATGCTCATATTTTTATAATGTATGCCATTTTCAATCTTTGTAATCTGAATATAAAAAAATCTATCAGATTAATTTTGCTAGGTATTTCAACTTTCTTCTTTCTATCTTCTCTGTCAATTGGTTCATCTTCGATTTTTTACAAAAGCATTTCCGGGGAAATTGTAGGAAATAATTTGATTCTGCATAAAGAGTACGGAATATTGCATACTCTTTATTACATTCAAATATTAATTTACATGGTAATAACTATTTGTGCCACTATTTACGCATTCCGTAAAAAGAATGATGTGTCACGCTGTAATTTGCATTATATGCTTGCGTGTGAAGCTATTCCTGTCCTTACATTCTTTATAGGCAGACTTTTCCATCTTAAAGTAGATTTATTACCATTATCTTATGTTCTTAGTGAAGCTGTATTGCTTATGATAAGCAGAAGAATTGTGCTTTATGATGTTACCGAAACTGTTATTGAAACAATTGCCTTAAATGGAAAAACAGGCTTTGTTTCTTTTGATGACAGCTTCAATTATCTGGGCAGTAATCAGCTTGCAAAGAATATTTATCCTGAACTTAAAGAATTAAAGGTTGATGATTCTGTACTCCAGCACCCTGAGTTAAGCCGTGATGTTATAGATAACATTCGTAAATACGTTATCAACCCTAAGAAGAACAGTTTCCTTAAAAACTTTGGTGAACAGATTTATCAGGTTGATATTAACAGGCTTTATGATGGAAGAGTCAACCGCGGCTACATTCTCTACATGCAGGATGATACAAAAGATCAGAAATATATTTCGCTGCTCAACGGCTTTAATGACAAGCTGCGCGATGAAGTAAACCAGAAGACAGAAAACATTGTTGCCATGCATAACAAACTGATTCTTAGTATGGCAGCCATGGTTGAAAGCCGCGACAATTCTACTGGTGGTCACATTAAAAGAACAAGCGATGTTGTAAATATTTTAATTGAAGAAATCCAGAAAGATAAGAGCGATGACAGGCTGATTCTTACTAATGAATTCTGTTACAACATTATTAAGGCAGCACCTATGCACGATCTTGGAAAGATTGCCGTAGATGATGCAGTTTTAAGAAAACCAGGCCGCTTCACTGATGAAGAATTTGAAAAGATGAAAACCCATGCTGAAGAAGGTGCCCGCATCGTTCATGAGATTTTGAAAGATACTGATGATCAGGCCTTCCATATTCTTGCAGAAAATGTTGCCCACTATCATCACGAACGCTGGGATGGCTCTGGTTATCCTAAAGGCTTAAAAGGCGAAGAAATTCCTCTTGAGGCACGCATTATGGCTGTAGCAGATGTTTATGATGCTCTTGTAAGTAAACGTGTTTATAAAGAAGCTATGAGTTTTGAAAAAGCTGACTCTATTATGATGGAAAGCTTTGGTAAACATTTTGACAAGCAGCTTGAAAAATACTATGTGGCAGCCCGTTCAAAACTCGAAGACTACTACTCAAAGACAGAATAAAGTACGAATCATAAGTCATTAGAATTCTCCCCTATCTTCACGCAATGCCGTAAAAATGGTAATATCTTAGAACATTTACATTATTTCGCTGGTCACGGGTGTGGCGTGTGCGAATAGATTATTGAAGGAGGGTACACTATGGTACCAGTATTAATTAAAGATTTACTGTCTTCTAAACCAGAGGGTCAGAAGGTAACAGTATGTGGTTGGGTGCGCACTGTCCGCGACTCAAAGGGTCTTGTTTTTATTCAGGTGAACGATGGAAGCTGCTTTGCTAATATCCAGCTCACCTTTGACCGCAATAATCCTTCTAATAATGCAAATGTAAATGAAATCGAAGCTGAACTCAAAAAGCTCAACACCGGAGCAAGCCTCCGCGCTGAAGGTCTTCTTATTGAATCTCCTGCAAGCGGACAGGCTGTAGAAGTAACTCTCGAAAGCCTCAAGTGTCTTGGCGAAGCAAATCCGGATGAATATCCTTTGCAGAAAAACAAGATGTCTATGGAATACCTGCGCGACGTTGCACACCTTCGTGCACGTACAAATACTTTTGGTGCAGTTTACCGTGTTCGTAACCAGATGGCTTTTGCAGTACACAGCTTCTTCCAGGAGCGCGGCTTCCAGTACATCAACGCTCCGGAAATCACATGTTCTGACTGTGAAGGTGCCGGAGAGATGTTCCAGGTTACAACACTCAGCATGGAAAAGATTGCAGAGATGGCAGTAAAGGCCGGTAACGGCGGAATGAAGCCGGAAGATGCATATAAGATTGTAGACTACAAAAAAGACTTCTTTGGTAAGAAGGCCAGCCTCACAGTTAGCGGCCAGCTGGAAGCAGAAACTCTTGCTACAGCCTTGAGCCGTGTTTACACCTTTGGACCTACTTTCCGTGCAGAAAACTCTAACACTCCACGCCACCTCGCTGAGTTCTGGATGATTGAACCAGAAATGGCTTTCTTCGACCTGGACGACGACATGGACATTCAGGAAGACTTTGTAAAATATCTTTTAAATTGGGCTTTAACAAAGTGCCGCAGTGACCTCGAATTCTTCGACAAGAGAATCCAGCCAGGACTTATCGAAAGTCTTGAGAAGGTTGCTAAAGCTAAGTTCACAAGAATCAGCTATACTCAGGCTATTGAAGACTTGGAAAAGGCAGCTGCTAATGGCGCTAAGTTCGAGTTCAAGCCTTATTGGGGCTGCGACATCGCAACTGAACACGAGCGCTACCTTACAGAAAAAATCTACAACGGCCCTGTAATGGTTTACAACTATCCAAAAGAAATCAAGTCTTTCTATATGAAGCAGAATGACGACGGCAAAACTGTAAAAGCTGTAGACGTTCTCGTTCCTGGAATCGGCGAACTTATCGGCGGTTCTGAACGCGAAGAAAACTACGACAAGCTCCTTGCTGCCTGCAAAGAGCGCAATATGGATATGTCAAACTACGAATGGTATCTCGACCTTCGCCGCTTTGGTACTGTTCCACACTCAGGCTTCGGCTTAGGCTTCGAACGCCTCATGCGCTACGTAACAGGTATGGAAAATATAAGGGATGTCATTCCTTATCCTAGAGCTCCAAAGCTTGCAGATTTCTAAAATAAGCAAAACCGGACTTCACAATGAAGTCCGGTTTTTTCTTGACAACAATTATCTTTTAAAAGATAATTCATTCTATGAATCTCTTATCCGAACTAAAGTTACGAAAGGTCTCGATAAATGAATGTTCAAAGATTACCGGCATTCCTTATGGTTCATTGTATCCTCTTATCCACGGTAAAAAGAACCTAAAAAAATGCGAGTATGCAACCCTGCTCAAACTGGCAGATTTTTTTCATTGCGACGTTACTGACCTTTTTAATCAAAAGGAAAATTTTTCTGTATATTGGGATAATGAGAAAACAGCAGATGTCCAAATTCTGGATAACAAGGCTCTCATAAAGCGCTATTCAAATAATCCGGTAAAACAAATTTTCGCAAAGGATGAAATTCCGCTTTTTGAATTGGGAGAGATCCTCACATGGCGTTGCTGGGATAAAAATCGAGAAAACATCGAAAAATATCTTTTTAAGCTTGGGCTCACAGAATTTGATCCATACAAAATTTGCCGTAAAACTCATGGAGTAATGTTTCAGGATAAAATCTGGTTTAAATATGAAGATGAAAATCTCACCTGGGAAGATGTAAAATGCAGATAAGCACAGCTCCTGAAAGCAGAATCGAAAACTTTACCATTTCCGGTGAATATCTTGTAAGAACAAGCGGAACAAGCGACGGAACTCAAGATAAATATTTAAAAGATGATTACTGGTTCAAACTTGACCGCTATGGCGGCGAAGGACTCGCCGAAACTGCAGCATCAATCATCTTACGGGAAAGTGGTCTTACACCAGAATTTTTCGTTGAATATAAACCTTGTTTAATAAACGGCAAAAATGGCTGTTACAGCAAAAATTTTTTATCTGAAAATGAAAGCTTTATAACCTTTTATCGACTTTACAAAAATGTAACCGGCCGTGATCTTGCTGCTGTCTGTTCAAAAATGGATTATGATGATGCAATCAACTATGTAATAAACTTTATAAAAGAGCAGACAAATCTTGACATTCACGAATATCTTGCAAATACCTTTTGTCTTGATATGTTGATTTTAAATGAAGACAGACATTTTAATAATCTTGGCATAATTTACGATGGCACAAGTTTCAAGACAGCTCCAATTTTTGACAATGGTAAATCTTTTCTGATAGGAAACAAACAAAACGGAAAAGCTTACGCTAAAGCCTTTAGTCCCTCGTTCAAGACAAATTATGATTATTTAAATAAGTATTGTACTTTGAAAATTACTCTTGATACCATTAATAAATTTGAATCTTTTACTGACGCAAAGTTTCTAAAAATTCTACAAAATCAGTTCTCTTTGGTATTTTAAAAAGTGCTTTACACTTTATAGGCTCTCCTATTCCCAAAAAGGACTTTAGGTTTTATTATATATGTATGTCGTCATTGAAGGCATATTTGAAAGAAAAAATTTCTCGCTTCTCGCAGATGCTTTATCTGACACTTTCGAATTTTTCTAAAAATGCCTTGTGGGAAAGTGCTTCTTCTTGTGCCTTTGGTTTTATTTTTTCATTTATTCCGATTATATTGATTATTTTTACGGTACTTGCCGGGATTCTTAGAATCTATCCTAATATTTTTAATTTCATCATAAGCTTTTCAAATCAATTTGATTCAGTTATAAAGATAACTCCTGTTCTGGAAAAAATGCTGGAAATCAGATCTCTGAGTTCTTTTAATATTTTTCTTGCCTTCTGGATTATCTGGATGGCCCGCAAACTTTTTAATTCTATCATAAGTTCCATGAACAAAGTTTTTCGTTCTGTTTCAAAAAGAAAAACCTGGTACAATCAGCTTTTGACTTTCATCATTGAGTTTTCAATTACCCTGATTATTGCAATTGTGATTATAGCAGCCTTTGCCTTTACTCAAATGCTGTCTCTTCCTTTTTTCCAGACACTTCTTTCAAGGTTTCCTTTTCTGCTTAGACAAAGCTCGCATAATCTTGGAATCTTTATTCTGTATTTTGTTTTATTCATAAGTACGGTAATTGCCTATCGTGTCATTCCGGGAACTAAACCCTTGCTTCGCCGCTGTCTTTTTTATGCTGCCCTAAGCACAATCACTTTCTTTATTGTTTCCTGTTTTTTGAATGCCTTTATGAACGTTACAAACTACAATACCGTTTATGGGACAATCAGTTCGCTTGTAGTTTTGATGATGAAGGTTTACCTCTTTTTTATTATTTTTCTTTTCTGCGCCCAGATGATTTATGTATCTCAGTTTTTTGATACTCTGCTTCGTTCAGAAATTTATCTGCTTCCTCCATTCAGCAGTAAAAGAATGGGAGATTATCTCCGCCGTTTTTTGTTTATTAATCCTTCAGAAATCCAGACTCCGCAAAATACTGTAAAACTTGAAATTGGCCAGACACTTTACAGGGCTGATGAAAAAGTAAAATTCGTTTATTACTTAAAAAGCGGCGCTCTTTCAGAAGCTTCTGCAAAAGGTTTTACTCTCCGCCCTCAGGGCTCCTTTCTTGGTGATGTTCAGTGTATTCTGAACCAGACTTATCAGGCAGAAACACAGGCTCTCGTTGAATGTGAACTTATCAGTTTCACTGCCGAAGAGTTTATGCAGATAATCGAAAAAAGCCACCACGCCGCCCGCAAGGCAATTTCGAAAATCTCCGAGTACACTGCCACAGCCTACAATGCTGATAATCAGTAGGTTGTAAACTCAGCTCAAAATCATTATAATCCTGATATGTGTCGCAACTCTGCCTGCGGCATAGTTGCTCACCAAGTTTTGTCAGCAATCTGCCAAAACTTGCACAATCACCGTCATCAGGATTTTATATGTCTAGAGAAAAAATAATTGTTCTGGATTTTGGTTCGCAGTATGCACATTTGATTGCCAAGCGTTTTCGTATGCTCGGCTACTATTCTGAAATTGCCCTTCCTTCGGCAGACACAGCCAGCCTTGCCGGTGCAAAGGGCATTGTTTTTTCCGGGGGCCCTGCTTCGGTTTATGATGAAAACACTCCGGATTTTAATTCTGAAATTTTAAATCTTGATATTCCTATTCTCGGACTCTGCTATGGTCACTACATGGTTCAGCTTGGATATAACGGAAAAGTTGGGAAAGCTGATGTTGGTGAGTTTGGTTTTGCAGAACTTAATTTTGCTGATGGTATGAACGGAGCAGCCGCTAAGTGCCCGCTTTTCAAAGGCGTTGAAGGCTCTCAGCAGGTTTGGATGAGCCACCAGGATGGCGTTCTTCAGATGGGAGAAGGCTTTGAAGTTGTTGGATCTACTAAGGACTGTCCTTTTGCTGCAACTCAGAATCTTGCAAAGCGTCGCTTCTCTCTTCAGTTCCACTGCGAGGTAAAAGATACTCCTTGCGGAAATCAGATTTTCCAAAACTTTGCAGATTACTGCGGCATGAAAAAGAACTGGGATCAGGACACAGTATTAAACATCATTCTTGAAAATATTAAAAAGGAAGCTGATGGAAGAAACGTTCTGCTTTTCTTAAGTGGTGGCGTAGATTCAACAATCACATTTGCCTTGCTTAACAAAGCACTTGGCCAGGACCGCGTACTTGGACTTCATATTGATAACGGCTTTATGAGAAAGAACGAAAGCCACAACGTTGCGGAAGCTTACCGTAAGTTTGGCTTCACTAACTTCATTGTAGAAGATGCAAGCGAGAGCTTCCTCAAGGCAATTGCCGGCCTTACCGACCCTCAGAAAAAACGTATGGCTGTCGGCGAAAACTTCATCACAGTTCGTAACGAAGTAACTGCCCGCCAGAATCTCGACGACACCTGGCTCCTTGCTCAGGGAACTTTGTATCCGGATATCATTGAATCAGGCGGAACTAAAAACTCTCACACAATTAAAACACATCATAACCGCGTTGCAGGAATTCAGGAGCTTATCGCTAAGGGCCTGATTATTGAACCAATCCGAGACCTTTACAAAGACGAAGTTCGTGCCATTGGTAAAAAACTCGGACTTTCTGATGAACTTGTTATGCGCCATCCTTTCCCAGGACCAGGCCTTTCTATCAACGTGCTTTGTAACGACGGAAAAACAAATCCTAAAGATGCAGAAGAACTTCCTCTCGCACAGAAAGAACTGGACGAAATTAAGCTTGATATGTTCTGCGAGAAATGTCAGGCAAGTCTTAAACGCAGCGTGCTGCCTGTACGCTCGGTTGGAGTTCAGGGTGATTTCAGAACTTACAGATTCCCTGCCCTTTTGACATTTGCAGATGAAGGAGATGGCTTCTACCACTTCCCGGACAAGCGAGAAAAAATCGAAGAATGTTCTTCTACAATCACAAATGCTGCAAAGTATATTAACCGTACCTGTATTAAGCTTTTCCAGCGCCCGGGACTTTCCGACGACGCACTTAAAATTCAGGAAGGCTACTGCGACCGCCGCCGCTTAGATCAGCTGCGCGAGGTAGACAACATCGTACTCACCGAGCTCCACAAGAGCGGCTGGTACGACAAAATATTTCAGCACCTTACAATTGACCTGCCATACGCAAGCAGTGCCGACCACGCAAGCTTTGTTCTGCGCCCTGTAGTTTCAGAAGATGTAATGACTGCAAGATTTGCAATGTGGCCAAAAGATTTGCTTTCTACTATTGTGCACAAGATTGCCGAGCTACCATTTGTAGACGCCCTGTATTTTGACGCAACAAATAAACCGCCTGCAACTTTTGGATGGGAATAATTCAAATTGCCATCCTGGCAATTTGAATTAGCGAGTTTTTCTGCGCAAAACTCGAAGTTTCCAGACATCTCTACACTGGCGCCATCCATGGCGCCCCGTATGTTATCGTTCCGCCTCAGTGGCAGTCTGTACCGTTCTTGCCGACGATTACAAAATCTGTCTGTCACCCCGAACTTGCTTCGTTTTTTTTTATACACTGTAATTCAGCACCTGCTCAGTAATTAGAGGGATCAGCTGTTTCTTTCGACTAACAACATCCTTAAGATAGTAAACACCGTCTTCCTGTTTCGGGAAGGTGATGAACTGTGTAAACTTAGAATCGCAGTCAATCAAAAGAACGCTGGAAAGCTTTGTGATATCTGTTACCAGAAGGCAGGCAAAAAGCCCCTTGTGAGCACGGCGCTCAACAGCAAGCTCTTCCATAAACTCTGACTTGCGGTCCAGGATTTCCTGAGGGTTGCCAACTTCAATCTGGCTTGCAGTGTAAGTAAGCTTGCCTTCTGTGTATTCCTTCATATCCTGATGGATAATTTCTGAAGCCGGGCGTCCGCCAACTTTACTTCCTGCCATAAGAATCTCGTTTCCAAGCTCTTTGATGTCCAGGTCGGTGATGCTGGAAAGATATTCTGCCATGTCGCGGTCGGTATCTGTAACGGTGGCACTCTGCAAAATGAGCGTGTCGGAGAGGATACCGCAGAGCAGGAGGCTTGCCACATCCTTTGGAATCGGGATGCGGTACTCTTTGTAAAGGCCGGCAATCTGAGTAGAAGTAGAACCAACCGGGCGGTTAATAAAGGTAATAGGATTTTTAGTCGGAATTGAACCGATGCGGTGGTGGTCAATTACTTCCTGAATCTTATAGTGCTCAATACCTTCTACTGCCTGAGTAATTTCGTTGTGGTCGACAAGAATTACTTCTACGTTAGGTTCCTTCATCAAATCATGTTCAGAAATAATTCCTATAACCTTGTTTTCATCATCCACTACAGGAAGATATTTGCAGTGGGCATTTTTCAGTATGTCTTTGATTTTTGCAATTGTATCATTCTGATGAACAGTTACGATTTCCTTGTCGCCCATGACCGAAACCGGCATAGAGTAAGCAATAAGCATTGAGGTTGGAGAAGTTGAATAAGGACTCACAATTACAGAGACACCGTTATTTTCTGCTAACTCACGCAACTCCTTATCAATCACACAGTTGGAAGTTGTGATGAGAAGCTTTACCTTATGTTCAATGCAGATGCGCTGAATATCTTCGCGGTCAGAAGAAATTACAACAATATCCTCGCTGGCATGAGCTTCCAATCTTTTCGAAAAACTTTCTGTAGAAGAAGAGCCTACGTGAATAGAAGCGTTGAAAGTTTTATCTGCGTCTCCGGCAATGTAAATCGGCTGAGCGTTGAGAGTTTTCTGAATCAGTCTGATGCTTGTTGAGAAGCGGTGCTTTTTCTCCGGATTTAAGATTGTGAGAACTCCGCGGGCAAAACCACTGTAGTGTAGCAGCGACTGGTAATGCCCCTCGCCGTCCACAACCGGCAAAACACGAATTTCCGTCTTTTCCATCTGCCCAATTGCCGCCCATACAGAAACATCTGCAGTTACGGTTTCAACCTTGTCCTGCATAAAATATTTTACCTTTGGAACCAAGTCTGGCAAATACTCAGGCCGCTGAAGCCCGAACTTTTCAAATATATAAGCAGTCTGCGGATTGAGATGTCCAGCCCGCGCCGCCTTGTATTCAGGATGTCCTAAAAGATTTTTAAGAGTAGCATAACCGACCGCAGAAACCACCGCGTCAGTATCCGGGTTACGATGCCCGATGATGTAAACTGTTTTGTCCATAGAACTAATTATATCTAAATGAATATTTTTTGTCACACGGATTCGATTTTGCTAACGCAAAATCATATTTAAATAGTGGCGCTTCGACTTTTTATACCATTTATCTGAAAACTAACAGAAGCGGAAAGATTGTTTTCAAGACTATTATCAAAAAGAACAACTGGTAAATAAAGATGCTGCAATAAAAAGAAAAAGGCAGATTTTACGCTGTACTAACTTATGCATAAAAAGTGCCCTTTATATCTTTTTATTATACTTGAGTTTATGAAATTGTACATCTTTCATTTTATTTAATAGACACTCACAATTACAGACAGAGCAGGCTATTCTGTTAGTTTTTACTAACATTTATTTCTTAAATCAATGACAAAGAAATCTGAGAGTGATATACTATATTTATTATGAAAACATACAAATACGAAACTCACCTGCACACTAGTGAGGCCAGTAAATGCGGCTCATCACAGGGCGCAGAATATATTTCAGTTTATAAAAAACTTGGATACGATGGTATTTTTGTAACAGATCATTTTTTTGGCGGAAACACAGCCGTTTCTCATGAGCTCGACTGGAAGTCACGCATTGAACAATATTGCAGCGGTTACGAACACGCACTTGAAGAAGCAAAACGTCAGAATGCCGTGGATGGCGGAAACTTTAAGGTATTCTTTGGAATTGAACAGACTTTCCAGGGCGATGATTATCTGATTTACGGACTTGATAAAAACTGGCTTTTAGATCATCCCGATGTTGAATCAATGAATCACCAGCAGCTTTTTGATGCTGTAAACAGAGAAGGCGGACTTATGATTCAGGCTCATCCGTTCAGACTTCGCGGCTACATTGGAGCAATTCATCTGCATCCGCGTGAAGTTCATGGTGTAGAAGTTTACAATGGCGGAAACACACCTGATCAAAATGATCTCGCCCTTGTTTATGCACAAACTTACGGTTTTCCTATGACCAGCGGCTCAGACATTCACAATATAGGCTTTGCCCAGGAAGAAAAAATCAAAGGCACAATGGCTGTTGGTGGAATGGAATTTGAGACACTACTCACTTCAATAGATGACTATATAGAAAGAATAAAAAATAAGCAGGGTTCTATAATTAAATAATAATATCGGGAATGCCCAATAAGTTTATTTCCTATAGATTCCGAACTTGTTTCGGAACCTATAGGCCTAGATATAGTGTAGATGCTGAAATAAGTTCAGCATGACGATACTTTTTGGACAGCCCCTTTAGCGAGTCTCCGAGTAGCTGTGCTACAAAGGTTCAGCATGACAATATTTTTTAGACAGTCCCGACAATTAAAAACTTTGCTGATTTTTCGATTTTAAGAACTTGGATGATTTCTCGATTTTTTGACAAATCCCTGTTTCAAGGTTAGAATTATGGGATATGAAGAACAATGCTTTTGCTAGGAAACTTGCCATAATTCTTGGATTTTTTGGTATATACGCTAATTTTCTTGGAACACTGATTTCACTATTTACGGGGCTTGCACACGTAAGCAGGGCCGAAAATTTTATAATTGATACAATTGTTTGCTTCGCCTGTACATTAATTCTTGCTTTTTTTTTCTATTATTATTGCTTCAAAACTAAAAACTATAACAGATTTATTTTTGTCTGTATTAACTTTTGTGGATTCGTAACTTTCACAGCAATGTATATTGTCACCGGAAACATTGTGTGCGGCTTTCCCTTTTACATGATGATTATTCCTGTTTGCTATGGTTTTTCTTTGCCTGTTAAACAAATCAAATTTTTATTTCCTATTTCAAATTTGATTTTTTACATTGTGCTCTTTGTTCTGACTTTTACAGCCCCATATTTTCCGGGCCGTACAACTCTTTCAAACACGAGCATGATTCAGCATTGTACAAGTTTTTCTGTAACATACCTTTTTTTATTTTTTGTCTGCTTTCTTGTTTCAAAACAATTTATGAAACAGAATCAAAGGCTTGAAGATTCAGAAAAAAATTACCGTGAGCTTTCAAGTCGCGATGAGCTTACAGGCCTTTACAACAGAAGAGCTCTTGATAATCGCGCCTAGCTTGGGTTTTCAAGCGCCATTATTTATGATATAGATTTTTTCAAAAAGATTAATGACACATACGGGCATCAGATTGGTGATATTGCATTAAAAAATCTTTCACAAATTGTTTTGAAATATTGTTCAAATGAGTTTGAGCTCTACCGTTATGGAGGAGAGGAATTTGTAATTCTTTCACGTTTACCTGATTCTCTTACTCTCGAACTTTTTCAGCATGTAATAAATGATGTCAGAATGCATTTTATTGTAGAAGGAAATTCAGTTACAATTTCTGCCGGCATTGCCAGCTTCTGTGAAGGTTATGAAAACACTATTAAACTTGCTGACGAAAATCTTTATCAGGCAAAAACAACTGGCCGCAATAAAATCTATATGAATGGTAAAGAAATAGAATAATTAATTTGATCTTTTGGAGTCTCATTTGAAAACACAAATCAACCTGATTATAAAACGATAAACATCAACTCAAAGCGCATTATTCTTTCACTTTGTGGAATTGCAGAATAAAGCCGGTTATGAATCTCAGATTGAGTTTTTAAGAATGGAAACGAAGTAACTTTGAGAACTCAGAATAAGATAACGAGGGGGCTTCGGCCTTCGCAGCATAGCTGCTCGGAGACTCGCTAAAAACAGTCCACAGGACTGTTTTTGCCTGCGTTGCAGGCCGCTCCCTACCCGTTAGAAGGGGTAGCCCGAGACACCGCAACGAAGTGAGGAGGCTCGGGCGCAGGGGAAGGCCTTCCCCTCCTAAAAGCTAATAGCTAGAGTGTCGGATACTTTTCGAAATATGCCTTTGTCTCTTTAGCAACTACGCCACTAAGAACGATGAGGGCAATACAGTTAGGAATTGCCATGAGGCCGTTGAAGATGTCGGCAACTGTGAAAACTGCATTTACGGTAAAGTAAGGGCCAATTGCAACTGCGGCAATATAAAGCCAGCGGTAAACCTTAACTGGTCCCATTTTTCCCTTTGTCAAATACTCAAGACATTTTTCTGAATAATAGTCCCAGCCGAGAATTGTTGTAAAAGCAAAGAAGGCAAGACAAAGCATAAGAAGGAACTGAACAGAGTGACCATCACCGCCGAGAACCTTTGAGAAGGCTGTTGCTGTAAGAACGGCACCCTGAGCACCGGCATTCCATTCTGTAACTCCACCAATGATGTCGCCGTAGAATGCGATTACGATTGCGAGGCCTGTCATTGTACAGATAATCAATGTATCGATGATAGTTCCTGTCATATTTACAAGGCCCTGCTCTACAGGTTCGTTTGTCTGTACTGCAGAAGCTGCGATTGGTGCAGAACCAAGACCCGCCTCGTTAGAGAAGATACCGCGGGCAATACCTTTCTGCATTGAGTCTGTAATCTGTTTGAATACAAAACCCATTGCACCGGCTCCAACTGCTTTCCATCCAAAGGCACTCTTGAAAATCAAAGCGAAAGCTCCAGGAATCTTCATTGCATTCATGATGAGAATTGAAAGTCCGAGGAATACATAAATTACTGCCATTGCAGGAACAACTTTTTCTGCAACTTTTGAAATGCGCTTGATTCCACCAATTACTACGAGGGCTGTACAGATTGTTACAATTGCACCTGAAATAACTGTTGCCCAGGTATAACTGTGTTCACCGATTGTAAATGCGATATACGAACTGTTTGCATCAAAAGCATTGTTTACGGCAGAAGTAATACCATTGATCTGTGTCATTGTACCAATACCCATGATACCGGCAAGGGCGCCGAATACTGCAAAGAGAACAGCGAGCCACTTCCACTTTGGTCCCATTCCTTTTTCGATTGTATAGAAAGGTCCACCGAGTACGTGTCCATCCGGTGAAACTTCGCGGTACTTGATTGCCAGCATACATTCTGCATATTTTGTTGCTGTTCCAAGAATTGCTGCAATCCACATCCAGAAGAGGGCTCCCGGACCACCGGCCACGAGTGCTGTTGCAACACCAACTATATTACCGGTTCCGATAGTTGCTGAAAGAGCTGTACAGAGAGCCGCAAAGCCTGAAAGCTCACCTTTTCCTTCATTTTCCTTGAAGATTGATCTGAAGGCACGACCAAACTTTGTGAACTGAATGCCACGTGCACGAATAGTCAGAATAAGACCAGTGGCAAGAATTAAAACGATTGTAGGGATTCCCCACACGATTCCGTCGATGGAATCCAAGATAGAAGTGAGAGACATTTTTCCACCTTTCTATAATAGTGTCATTCCCGCTTGAAGCAGGAATCCGTAATGAAAAAGCGGGTGCACCGGCTGAATGACGTAACAGACTTTTCAACCTCCGCATTTTTCATTAATATTATATCGGATTTTTTGTTACTATTCATCATTACATGGGCAGATTTTGACTAATTATTTATAGAAATTTACTATTATAAAGGGCTGTAAAATGCTAAATTACCGCTATGGATAAGAAATCTCGTGGAGCTTTGCCAATGCTTAAGCTCACCTTGCCAATCGCAATGGAGCAGTTTTTTCGTATTTTAGTTTCTTCTGTAGACACGATGATGTTGAGTTCTTACAGCAATGACGCAGTTGCTGCAGTGGGTCTTGTTTCTCAATATTCTTTCTTTCTGGTTACTTTGTTTTCTGTAATTGGTACAGGATGTTCTATTGTTCTTGCACAGTATCTGGGTGCAGAAAAATCTGAAACCGAATTAAATCATATTGCTCAGGCCGGAACAATTATGGTTTTTGCCATGTCTGTTTTTATGACTCTTCTTGTCATTTTTGGAACAAACTGGCTGCTAAACCGCTACACTCTGGATCCACTTGTTCGAAAATATGCCTGGCAGTATTTTGTAATTTACGGCGGCATCTGCTGTTTCTTCCAGGCCTTCAGTCTGCTGCAGGGAGCAATTTTAAGAAGTTACGGTTATACAAGCGAAGCCATGATTGTTTCAATTGTTGCTAACCTTACTAACGTACTCGGTAATGCTCTTTCACTTTACGGCTGGTTTGGTTTGCCGGTTCTTGGAGTTCCCGGCGTTGCTGCAGCGTCTGGCCTTTCTATGCTTGTTTCTTGTATTTTGTTCCGTGTATATATCAAAAGAAGAAAGGATGTTGTATTTCACCTTCACGGAATTACAAAAGTTCCACGCGACGCTTTCCGCATGGTTTTAAAAGTTGGTGTTCCTACTGCAGGAGAAAGCCTTTCTTATAATGTGAGCCAGATTACTATTATGGCTATGATTTCTACGCTGGGAACTTATGCGATGTCGGCTCAGGTTTATACCATGACAATTCTTCGCTTTGTATTCGTTGCCGCAATTGCGATTGGCCAGGCTACTCAGATTAAGGCGGGATATTTTGTTGGTGCAAAACAGAATGATATCGTTTACAAAAAAGTATTCAGATATCAGTTAGTTGCAACTACCTGTTCAATGGTTATGATGGTAGTTGTAAATCTTATTAAACGACCGGTAATCGGAATCTTTACAGATATTCCGGAAGTTTTTAGCTTTGTAAGTACCCTGCTGATTTATTCAGCTTATATTGAGTTTGGCCGTTCCCTGAACCTGATTTACGTTGGTGCTTTGAAAGGTGCAGGAGATGTTCGCTTCCCTGTTCTTTACGGCATTTTCTCTAACTGGACCTTCATGGTACTTGGAAGTTATATTCTTGGTATTAAGTTTGGGCTTGGACTTGTTGGCTTCTGGCTTGGAATTGGTACTGATGAAACCACCCGCGGAATTGTTATGCTTTTAAGATGGAAAAGCCGCAGATGGCAAAAGCATGCTCTGGTAAAGTAAATGAACTTATTTGATTTTGAATTTGTTGCGGAAAACTTGGAGACCTCGGATTTGTATGGAAGTGACTCTTCCGTAGCAAACATGTATCTTCTGCAAAAAAAATATAACACTCAATTCAAAATCAAAAAAAATGTTCTTCTCCGCTATTATACAGGCGAAGAAAACAGAACAGGTTATGCTTTTCCTCTATTTTTGAAAAACACAGATGCAACACAAAACTTTGATGAAAAACTAAAACATGCACTTGAATTAATTTTTGAAGATGCTGCTGAAGAAAAACGTGAGCCACGTTTCTGTCTGATTACCCAGGAGCAGAAAAATCAGATTGATTCCTGTCTGGAACGTTATTTTTCTAACCATCGTGTTTCCTGGAAAACCAACCGCGACGACTGTGACTATATCTATCTTCAAAAAAATCTTTCGGAACTTACTGGTTCGACTTACCAGAAAAAAAGGAATCACATCTCCCGCTTCAACCGTATTTATGGCAGTGACTGGGAATTTAAATATTATCCTCAGAACAATATAAAGGATGATATTCTTACGGTTTCTGAAACCTGGTTTAAAGAAAAGGATGGCGAAAATAATCACGATTTATGTCTGGAACTTGAAAGTATAAAACTTGCTCTTGAAAAACAGGCACTTTTTAATTTGAGAGGAGGAGTTCTTTATATTCACGGAAAACCTGCTGCAATGACACTCGCATCTCCAATTTCAGATACTGTACTCGATGTAATTTATGAAAAATCAATTTTCGAATATGAAAAGGATGGCTCATACGCTGTAATAAATCAGCAATTTGCAAGGCATAGTGATTCTTTTTTATATCTTAATAGGGAAGAAGATATGGGTATTGAAGGTCTGCGAAAGGCAAAACTTTCGTACAAGCCAACAATGATTCTGGATAAATTTTACGGTAGGGTTGAATAATGCTGTCATCTATTCTTTCAAAATCAGATTGTGCTGCCTGTAAATTCTGCTGCAGCTTTAGAAGACAAAGCCTATGGGAAACTCCGATATTTTTTGAAGAAGATATTGCAAAAATAAAAGAACTTTATCCTGATGTAAAATTTCGGGAAATCGAAGACAGTAACAATGACAAGTTGAAAACTCTAGCTGCAAAATCAAAAGTCTACACCTTCGATATTTATGATAAATACAAAACAAATGATAGAGAGGAAGAAGCTCCCTGCCCTTTTTTAGATACACAAGAAGGCTGCAAGCTTCCGCCTGAACTCAAACCTTTCGATTGCAAAATATGGCCGCTTCGTGTCGTAAAAATGCCTGACTTCAAAATCTCGCAAAGTCCTGAGCTCGCCATTGCACTAACTCCAACCTGTCCTGCAATCAACAAGGTGCCTTTTGATAAAGTACAGGAACTCGCAAAAAACGGACTTGGAAAAACAATTCTCGAATATGCAGAAAGTCATCCGCAAATGGTTAAAGAATATTCCGACTTCTTATCAAAAATAGTATATCTTGTATAAACAAATCAATCTATTTACTAGGGCAAACGCATTTTAAAGACTTTTAAAATATATACTTAACAAAGTATAGTA